>ODAJ014785659.1_pt1 | contig 159279 bp, 220 predicted proteins | sample 1539241 | NCBI WGS metagenome assembly ODAJ01 (sample SAMN02144231, study PRJEB22623) | gut metagenome | biome: sheep rumen | host: Ovis aries | place: New Zealand | reverse complement strand
TATGAAATGAGAATTGCTAATAGTGTAAATATGATTAAATGTCATGATGATGGTACATTTGATTTAGAATCGCTAGAAGAGAGGATACGTTATACTCAAGATACTAAATTTCATCCAATCTTTGCATCAATTATGATGGCTAATAACGAACTTGGATCAGTTAATGATATTAAAGCAATCAGTGAAATTGTGCATAAATATAATGGTATTCTTCATGTTGATGCGGTTCAGGCATTTTCTCATATGGAAATTGACGTTCAAGAAATGGGTATTGATATGATGTCTGTATCAGGACATAAGTTTGGTGCTCCACACGGAGTTGGTTTTTTATATGTGAGAGAAGGGATTGATATTAGTCCTCTTTTACATGGTGGTGGTCAGGAAAAGGGGTTGCGGTCTGGCACTGAAGATGCTCCTTCTATTATTATGATGGGCGAGATTATTGATCGTATTTATTACAATTTTGATTATGATACTCACAATGTCGAATATTGTAGTAAAGATTTACGAGAATGTTTGCAAAAAGATTTTAATGTCAAAATTAATAGTCCCGTTGATGGTTTGCCGAATATTATAAATGTCACTATAAACGGGGTTGATAATGAACAATTGATTACTAATTTAGATTGTTTCGGTGGGGTTCAAGTATCCGCAGGAAGTGCTTGCCATGCAGGAATAAAAAAGCCTAGTAAAGTATTAAAAGAAATTGGGCTGACCGAAAAAGAAATAAATAATACTATTCGTATATCATTGAATAGAAATGTAACAATTGATGAAATATTTGAATTTCTTAGAATTCTGAGGAATGAAATTGAAAGACTAAAAAAATTATGATTAAAGGGGGCTGAAGATGAATGGGCGAATATGGCTTAAAAATTAAAAACATCGTAGTCGGAAGCCTTTTAGAAAAGAATGCGGGTGTTCGTGAGTATATAGATATGACTGACGCCATGCTTTGCAATAGTCTGTTTTTGGATTATATGAAGAAGCACGGATTAGAATCATATAAGGATACTTCGACTAGAGATATTATTGTTCTTGATTTTAAATATGGTACAAGAAGTTATGAACAAGAAAAAGCACATATAAAGAAATGTATTAAAGAAACTGAAAAGAATGATAAATTAACTGAAGAAGAAAGAGAACAAAAGATACAATACTTTAATGAATTGTTAGCAAAAGCTGAAGCCAATCAGGACAAATATGTAAGATATAATCGTGCTGAAGCAAGAGATAAAGTTTATACCGAGGGTGTAGATGTTACTTATCCTCCTGTTCGAAAAGGTAAAGACACACAAACGATTCATTATAAGAGATTATTTAGGACACCCGGTAAGGCTAAAAGGGGCACTGTAGATTTTATTAGAGAGGAATTGTACGATGTAGCTAAAGAATATCTTTATATGGGTATTGATTTAAATGAGTATGAAAATCCTTTGTTGGTCGAAGCTGAGGCTTATTCTTCTTTGGCTACAAGTACAATTATTGGGAAAATAAAAGTCAATCCTTATGAAATATTAGTTCTTGATGATTATGATTCTTTTACACAAGATACTATCATTAGCATTGAAAAAGGTGAAGATGGACATGTGCATGCAGTTCAACGAGAAAACGCTAAAATTGGTAATTCAATGTTTGATGGGCAAGGATTGATTGATCATAATTTTGTCCATGAACAGTTTCCTAAAATTAATGGGTTCGTTCTGTTGAGAAATCACTTTTGCAAGATGGCATGTTTTGATACTGATATTCAAGGATTTTTTAAAGATTATGCCAATGAACATGGAATTGATTATGATACATGGAAATTGACAGATATATTTGGTCATGAGCATTTTGCTAAAGATGTGAAAATTATTTGTCATGAATCTGCAATGAAATGGATTAAATTTAAAAATGCCAAAGTAAATTATGATTATTGGTGTAAACGAGTTATTGAAGATAATGATAGTTATTTTGGAATTGTAAAAACCGCTAAGAAATCTAAACTGGGCAATGTTCAAAAAATGAGTTATCAACATGTTAATTGCATGATTGAAGAAGCCATGGAGAGTATTGTCCAATGTACTAAAGATTATATATATCAATTGAAGACTAATGATGACATGTTTCTAGATTATTTAAAACGTGGCATTAATTTCTCAAATGATTATGATGTGTTGTTAGCTTTAGTAGAACATAATAAAGATTTTGTAAGGTCTAGTTATTTTAGACAGCGGAGAAAAAAGATTATTGAATCTTATATAAAAATGAGTAAGACGGGGCGAATTATTAATAATGGAGACAATATGACAATAGTCGGCTCTCCTTATGCGGAATTAATGTTTGCAGTTGGTGAAAATCCTGAAGACGACCCCACTTTTAAGCAAGAAGATTTAGCAATTCAATGTTATAGTGAACGATTCGAAGATGGAGAATATCTTTGTGAAATGAGGTCTCCTTTTAACAGCCCTAATAATATGGGCTATTTAAAAAATCATTTGGATTGGAGAATCAAAAAATATTTTTATTTAGGAAAAAATTGTATTGCAATAAATATGCGAGAAACAGTATTTGAGGAAAGAAATAATGGTTCAGATATGGATGGTGACACAATATATGTTACCAATCAACCTGCTATTATCGCACATGCTAAAAATTGCCAAATACAGTTTCCTACAATAAAAAATAACATTCCTAAAGATACAACACAATATAAAAACACAGCTTTAGATTTGTCATACATAGATAATAAACTTATGTCATCTCAAATGGGTATAGGATTATCGTCCAATTTGGCGCAAATAGCGCTCTCTTATTCTTATACTTTTCCAGATAAGAAATATCAAGATTATGTAAGTATTTTATCAGTGCTTGCACAAATATATATAGATTCAAGTAAACGTGCCTATGATATTGATCTCAATGAAGAGACGAAAAGAATTCAAAGAGATTTAAATATAAAAAATAATGGCTATCCAATATTTTTTAAACCTATTCAAAAATATAATAATAAACGTAATGGTATGGGTTCGTTAAATATTAGTGCAGATAAATATAACGAATCAATACGATGTCCTATGAATGTTTTGTATAATATGAATTTATATCCTGAAATTGACAGATCGTCGCCATCAATCTCAATGGATAAGTTTTTTATACAGCACCCATTAGAAATACCCAAAATAAGAAGTATTCGTATTGAACGGTTAATTGAAAAATATAGTTTTAAACTTGGTCAATTTCAACAAAGTTCTGAAGATGATTCTCAAGATGAATTATTATTATTGCGCAATGATTTTGAACAGTTAATAAATGATTTAAAGCAATTAAATTTAGGGACTAAGTATTTAGGACTGATGAGTTATTTGATTAACCGTAGTTTATGTATAACTTCTAAAACAAAAGATGGGCGTAACTTAACAAAAAGTAAAACACATAACAATAGAGCAATTTTATTAAAAGTACTTTATACTTTAAATTCAGAAATGTTTTTAAAATGTTTTATCAAAACATAATATAATTAAATGTTTTTTGTACCCCTGAGCAAAAAAAATATTTCAAAAAGCTAATAATTATATAGATTATTTCATATCGATGAAATCGTACATATATGAAAGGAAATGTATATGATATCATATACGTTTTTAGATACAAGAAACAAAAAGATTATGTAGATGTAAAGGAGAAAAAATTATGGTAAACAAACAGGATTTTATTGCAAAGGTAGCAGAGAAGTCGGGATTCACTAAGGTTGATACCAAGGCATTTATGAATGCTATGGAAGAGGTTATTTTTGAGTGTGTTAAGGCACAGGAAGATCTAAAGATGACAAATGGTATGACTATTACTGTCAAGGATGTAGCCGCAAGGACTGGTCGCAATCCTATGACTGGTGAGACTATTCAGATTCCCGCTAAGAAGAAGGTTGCGGTTAAGATCGGCAAGGCGCTGAAGGAAGCCGCTAACTAATATACAGTTATAATTAATTTGGCGATTGGTTGGTATAATTAAATATTGAAATAGATATAGCCCATCACACTGTCATAGGTGTGGTGGGCATTTTTAGTATGTAGAAAGGGGATGCTTATGGCTGAACAAAGAATTATTGATGTGTCTGAGCATCAAGGAAAAATTGATTGGAAGCGTGTTAAGGATTATATTGACGGTGCAATTTTACGAACTGGTTATGGAGACAATTTATCACAACAAGACGATAAATATTTTAAATATAATGTAGGTCAATGTGAAAAATATGGTATTCCCTATGGTACATATTTGTATTCTTATGCAGGAAATTCTAATCAAATTGAAAGTGAAATTGAGCATGAAAAAAGAGTTACTAAAGGATTTCATCCTGTATCTCGTTGGCTTGATCTTGAAGAGTGGAGTTTACGCTATTTAAATAAACAAGCCGCTACAGCTTGGATTAAAGAATTTGGTAATGCTTCTGGTGTTTATGCAGGTCAGGCTTATTGGCATAGTCCTCTCAAAGACTTTAAATGTCGTAGATGGATACCTGCATATGGAACGAATTCTGGCAAACAAGAAAAGAAGTATGAACCACCATTTGATAAAGATGGTTGGCAATTTACATCAAGAGCACATATTCCCGGCATTGCAGGTAATGTGGATGAATCTGTTTGGTATGTTCCTTTTGGTGAACAAAAAAAAGAAGAATCTAAAAAGACTACTAATGAAAAACAGCGTAAAGTATATCATGTTTATAAGAAAGAAGTGGCAATGCTGATTATGCGACATCTTTGTACTCACAAAGAGCATGGTTACACACAAGATATGGACAAACGTTGGGGCACTGGACTTGAAACTATAGATATTTATGGTAAAAAATATACCATTAAATCTGGAGATCGTGATTGCTCTTCTGCTGTTATTTCTGCATTTGAAGCCGCAGGTATTTCTTGTGGTGGTGCTACATATACAGGTAATATGAGAAAATGTATGGTTGGCACTGGTAATTTTAAATGGCGTCCAATGTCATTTATTGCACAAACAGGTGATGTTTATTTAAATGAAGCATGTCATACTGCTATGTGCTTATCAGCAGAACCTGATGTGTTAATGCAATTTAGTATTAATGAAAAAGGTACAGCTACTGGTGGTAAAAAAGGTGATCAAAAGCAAGTTGGCGATTATGACGAAAAATATGGTCGTGGTGAAAGTCATTTGAAACCATATTATTCTTATCCATGGAATGGAATTCTTGAATGTGTCAATAAGGAAATTGCTTTTGATATTGAATATGAAATAGATTCTTCTGGCAATAAAAAAATTGTTACAGAAGAAAAAATTACAAATGAGCAAAGTTCTCAGAGTAAAAAAAATATAGTATCAACTGATACTAAAGAAGTTACTCCTGAAATTGTATATCAAGTATTTCAAGGCAAATATGGTAAAGGTGCAACAGACGGTAGTGAGCGTTTTATTAAATTGACTAAAGCAGGATATGATGCTGTTAAAGTTCAGGCAAAAGTAAATTGGGTATATGAAATTGCCAAAGGGCTTTTTTACAATCAGGCTTCTGTTGTATCACAATACGGTAATGGCAAGAACAGGCGTGAAAGATTGGGTAAATGGTATGATGTAGTCCAGAAGGAAATAAATGTTCTTGCAGGTATAGATAAATGGTGAAATTAAATGAGTTTTATTTATTACAATCCAAATCCAGAACGTAAGTTAGTTGGTGATTGTGTAATTCGTGCAATTTCTAAAGCAACAAATCAAACATGGGAAGATACTTACACTGGAATAATGTTTCAGGGTTTTATTATGCATGATATGCCGTCCTCAAATGATGTTTGGGGGCGGTATTTATTTGAACATGGTTTTAGAAAATATATAGTCCCAGATACTTGCCCTGATTGCTATACGGTCAAACAATTTTGTGCTGATAACCCTCAATTAACAGGTATTTTAGCTACTGGAACACATGTTATTGCAGTAGGTGAAGGTGGGAATTATTTTGACACTTGGGATTCTGGGGATGAAGTTCCAATTTATTATTGGAGATTGGAGAATTAAATGGCTTATAATAATGGATTTCCAATTAACTATCAACAAATGTATCCACAATATAATTATGTTCCGCAACAACCTATTATTCAAACTCAACCTGTAACAAATGATAATGGAATTATTTGGGTGCAAGGTGAGGCAGGTGCTAAATCTTGGGCGGTTGCTCCGGGTAAGAGCGTAATGTTGATGGATAGTGAAAATAGCGTATTTTATATAAAAACCACAGATAATAGCGGCGTTCCTTTGCCGCTTAGAATTTTTGATTATACAGAGCGGACTCAGCAAGATACTGCTCCCGCTGAAGCGGCACAAGCAACGAATTCTCAATATGTAACAAAAGATGAATTAAAAGAAATATTGTCTGGTTTTGTTACAAGGAAGGAGATCGAATAATGAATCCGCTTTTTAATATTTTAAATGGTGGTATGCAACCACAAAATCCGATGATGAACATGATAAAACAATTAAATCAGTTTAGACAGACATTCCAAGGTGATCCAAAACAACAAGTACAACAACTTTTAAATAGTGGAAAAATGTCTCAACAACAATTTAATCAATTATCACAAATGGCTACACAGATTCAAAATATGATGAATAATAGATTTTAATTAAAAATAGATTACAGGGAATTAACAGGAAATAATTATATTCGTAAAAAACCATTGCGCAAAAGGTTTTCAAAATATTACAAACACAAATTATTTTATAATTAAGGAGGCAAATGTAATATGGCTTTAACAGAAGGAAATGGTAACGATATGGTTATGCCTGTAACCCCGATGGGTGGATACGGCGGTGGCTCCGGCATGGGTTGGGGCGGATCAGACGGTTGGTGGATTATATTATTATTCCTCTTCGCATTCGGAAACGGCGGTTGGGGTGGCTACGGAAATGGTGGCGGCTCTATGGGCGCAGAAGTACAGCGTGGTTTTGACCAATCTGCTGTAATGTCTGGTGTTTCTGGAATCCAGTCTGGTATTTCTGGCTTATCTACTCAACTTTGTAACGGTTTTGCGGGTGTTAGTGCAGGTTTTGCAAATGCAGAAACTGCTGCTACTGCTCGTCAAATGGCTAATATGAATCAAGCATTTGCGGCTCAAACCGCTGTGACTCAAGGAATTAATCAGCTTGCATCTCAATTTGCAGACTGCTGCTGTGAGAATAGGTTAGCTTCAGCTAATCTTCAGAATGTTATTCAGTCTGAAAACTGTGCAGATAGAACAGCGCTGAATGATGGAATTCGTGATATTCTTCAGAATCAGAATGCTGGTATTCAGCGTATTCTTGATACTATGTGCCAAGATAAGATTGATGCTAAAAATGAGCGTATTGCCGATCTTGAAAGACAGCTTACAATGGCTAATCTTGCAGCATCTCAGGGTGCTCAGACTGCGGCTATTCTGGCTAATAATGAAGCTCAGACAACCGCTCTGGAAAGATACCTCGCTCCTACTCCTGTTCCTGCATACGTAGTTGCTAATCCTAATTGTTGTGGACAAAATTACGGCACTTGTGGCTGTGGTTGTGGCATAGGTTGATGGGGGTGTGATTATGGCAGAATATTTAACCAGAGATGCAGTTGAAAGTGTAGCGCTTAATACTGCAATTCCTTTTGTGGATTCTATCCCCTGTAATCGTGGTTACATTTTTCACAAAAGTGGAACGGGGATTTTTGTTCTGCGTGGTATCGTAAATAATCCTACAGCTTGTTTTGCTCGTTATAATGTAGAATTTACAGGGAATATTTCTATTCCTACAGGTGGGGCTATTACTCCTATAGCGACCGCTATCGTGGTCTCAGGGGAAAGTCGTGATGGCAGTAGAAGTATTTTTACCCCTTCTGCCGTTGACGAATATGGTAATGTAACCAGTCGTGCGACTATAGATGTACCTCGTGGATGTTGTTTTACTGTATCTGTTGAATATGTGAATGGTGCTGTTAATGATCCAACTACAACTCCTACTCCATTAATTAATGTAGTCGATGGTAGTTTGAGTATTAGTCGGACAGCTTGAAAGGGGGTATAAGAGTATGGGACTTTCTAAACATTATGATCAACTCAAAGACCTTCTTGATGATCAGATTTGCAAGATTCTTAAAAAAGGTGACATTACTCCTCAAGAACTTGATAGTCTGTATAAAGCATCTGCTATTATGTTAGACATGGAAACAGAAAAAGCAATGAAACAATCAGAGGGTGCTGAAGAATATGAAATGAGTCGTAGAAATATGGGTGGCAATTCTAATCATTATCCTTGGTTTATGTATCATGATAATGATATGAGCCATCGTGGTAATTCTTATAGAATGCCTATGGATCATAGTATGGATACTTATAATCATGCTTATGATGGTGCCTATGCAGGTGCTTATGATGCGTCTCAGGAAAATGAGTACTCTGAACGTAGAGGTCGCAGTGCAAGAACTGGACGTTACGTAAGTCGTGATTCTGAAAAAGAACGTATGATTGGAAAACTTGAGGATATGATGGATTCTGTTTCTACAGAAAGAGAGCGCAGGATTTTACAACAATGTGTTGATAAACTGGAACAACAATAATTTTTTAAGAAGGGGTCGGTATATTGCCGACCTCTTCCTTATATATAAAAGGAGGATTCTTTTGGAATTTTACAAGGGTTATAAAAGAATCGAAGGGGATACTGAATATATTAATACAATGCTTTCCCCTGAAAAATATGAAAACTGGTGTATTAATGAATATGCCATTATTAAAAATATAGAAACTGGTCAGGAAAGTGAAATGAGATTCGATGGTAAAAAATTTGTTAATCTCGTTCTTCCTGATAGTAAATGTATAAAAGGTAAAAATGCAGAGCAAAGATGTGCTCTTGATGCATTAAATAATGATAAAATTACTACTGTTGCTTTATTGGGTACATATGGTTCAGGAAAAACAATGTTAGCTACCACTATGGCTCTTGACCATATTAAAAAAAAGGGCACACAGTCAAAAATATTATGTGTACGTGAAGCATGGGGAGAAGGACGTGAAATTGGTTTTTTGCCCGGTGATATTTCAGATAAGATAGGTTTATTTCAGCTTCCATTTATTCAGCAATTAAATGGCGGCGAATTTGAATATAAAAGTTTAGTGCAACAAGGAGTAATTGAATCCACGGTTCTCTATTATATGAAAGGAACTACCTATAATGAAACAATCATGCTTTGCGATGAAGCTGAAGATTTGACAGAAAAGCAAATTAAATTAGTAGGAACACGAGTCGGTAGTAATAGTAAGATTTATTTTTCAGGAGACTACAAACAATCACTTTTAGATAGCACTGAAAATAATCCGCTTTTACGCATGTGTGAAAAATTAAAGGGTAATCCGCTTTTTGCATGTGTGTATCTTACTGAAGATGTTCGTAGTGAAACTTCTAAGATGTTTGCTGATTTGTTTGATTAAATATTAAGGAATTAAAAGGAGAAAACGTATATGGCAGAATTAACATTGGTACCTGAAGTAGGTAATACATTTTCTTTTATGGAAGAAATGGGGACTGGAGTATACGATGAATTAATGAAATATTATACGGATAAAAGGGTTCTTATTGTCAATAAAGATATTGATAATAGTGTAATCGAATCTTATGCTATCCGTATTTTACGATGGAATGATGAAGACAAAAATATTCCTTCTGATAAAAGACAACCTATTACTATTTTAATACATAGTTGTGGTGGGGATTTGTTTAGCACATTGTTTTTAATTGATATTATTAAACAGTCCAAAACACCTATACATACAGTTGGTATGGGACTTGTGGCTTCAGCGGCTTATTATATTTATATTAATGGACATGATAGGTTAGCATTTGAAAATACAGTATTTTTACAGCATGACGGTACAATTTCAATTGCCGATTCTAATTCTAAAGTCAAAGATTTTATGGCTTTTAACGATCTTATGGAAGATAGAATTAAAGAGTCTATTCTAACTCAAACAAAAATTGATTCCGATTTTTATGATAAGACGTTTGACAAAGAATATTACTTTTTTGCAGATAAAGGAAAAGAGTTGGGTGTTGTAGATAAAATTATTGGGCAAGATATCGAACTTGCAGATATTTTTTAATGAGGATTGTTTATGGATAAAAATTTATTAAATAAATTACCAGAAGAAACTGAGGAACAATATCTTTGGCGTATAGGACATTATATTGGTGATGGTCTTATTAGTTCTTGGAAAGAGGTTGGTGATATTGTAAATTCTCAACTTTGTGATGATGAAAAAAAATGGAAAGATTGTGATACATTTAGGCGACAGATTTCTACGGCAAAACGTTATTATGATAATGTTTTTAGTAAAATAAAAGATGATAGAGAATATGATCCTGATATTCAAAAACAGCTTGAGGCGTTAAGAAAAGAAAGAATTAAAATTCAAACTCTTAATGTTGAACGTAATAGGATTGACAGAGAAGAAGCACGTAGAGAGCTATTTTATGAGCAAGTACACACACTTGCTCAGACTATTCCTGTGCCTGAATTTAATGCGCTTCAAATAAAAGAGGATATTAAAGAAACATACGTATTATGTCTTGCAGATATTCATGCAGGTGCCAAGTTTAAATCATTAACTAATGAATATTCATTAGAGATAATGCAGGATCGTTTTGATTTATTATCTGTAGATGTAATTAATTTTATAGAAAAACATGGAGTTAAAAAACTTATTGTTCTTGGATTAGGAGATACAGTACAAGGATTAATTCATGCTAATGATTTAAAAATCAATGATTCATCTATGGTAGTCGCTGTAGTTACCGTTGCTAAAACAATAGCAATGTTTTTAACTAAGTTGTCACAATATGTAAATATAGATTATGTTCATGTGGGTTCTTCTAATCACTCTCAATTAAGATTGCTTGGCACTAAGCCTAATGAATTGATGGATGAAGATGTAGAATATATTATTGCACATTATGTCAAAGATTTATGTTCTGCCAATTCACGAATTCATGTTCGTGCTCCTGAAGTGGGTGAATGGTTTACTAAATTAAATATAGAAGGTTATAATATCATTGCTATGCATGGACATCAGATTAAAAATTTTGAAAATGCTTTAAAAGAGTTGTCAGTAAAAACTAACGAAATTGTTGATTATCTTATTGTGGGACATTGTCATACAGGTAAAGAAATTTCTGGCTATGAGGGCGTATGTCATGATACAGAGGTTTTAATGTGTCCTAGTTTTGTTGGTTGTGATCCTTATGCAGATACTATTTTTAAAGGCAGTAAACCTGCGGTTAAAATTTTTGGATTTGATGATTTATATGGACATAATGAATCTTATAAAATTATTCTTTAAAATAAAGCGGTTGATTATATTTATCAGCCGCTTTTATATATATTGCGGGGTAGAGCAGTTCGGTCAGCTCGTCAGCCTCATAAGCTGAAGGTCGGAGGTTCAAATCCTCCCCCACGCTATTTCTTATTAATTGAATTAAAAAGATAAAAAGGAAGGTGATTGCATGGCTTATATTCGTGAGGTTAAAAAGCCAGACGATGTAAAAAAAATGAGAATTGGCGATTTGCGAAACGAGTATAATTCACTTGCAGATCGTTATCTTAGAATTACAAAATGTGATGATTTGGTCTGTCCTTCTTGTGGACGATTGAAAACCGCAAAAAAAGAAAACTTTTATGCAGATGGAAATACAATACATGGATTTTATCCAGTTTGTAAAGAGTGTGTTTTTAGGGATGCTGAAAATATAGAAAAGCCTACAGACCCACCCAAAGAAACTAAAATGTCTGTTCAAAGAGTATTGCGAAAAATGGATAAACCTTTTATCGAAAGTTTATATCTTAGTTGCGTTAATTCATACAACAGTGAAGAGTCTAATGATTCTGGTAAATCTAAGATGCTACCTTTTCAGAGATATATGTCTCAGATTTGCAGTCTTCCTGCATATAAAGGTAAAACTTGGGAGAATTCAGAATATGGTGAAAAATATTCTGTGTCGAGACCAGATAAAATTGAAATCGTTGATGAAGACCAAGAGATAATTAAACGTGGTCGTAAAAGGTTTGGTGCTTATTCTTCTGAAGAGTTGTATCAACTTGAGAGTGCTTACGAAGATTGGGTTTCAAGATATCCCGCTGAGGCTAAAGCACAAGAAGTATTGTTTGAGCAATTATGTATTCAAGATATGAGAGCCAGAAAATTAGCTAAAGAAGATGGTGACCCTAAGGATGCTATTAAATCTTGTCAGGAAATCATGACAAGTTTAGGAATAAAACCAACTCAAAATTCTACGGATGCCATGACTGATCAAAAAACTTTTGGTGAATTGATTAAAGCTTGGGAAATGGAAAAGCCAATACCTGAACCTGAAGATGAGTGGGCTGATGTAGATAGGATTGGATTAATGATAGATGTGTTCTTTAAAGGGCATCTTGTTAAAATGCTTAATATAAAAAATGCTTTTTCTTCTATTTATGAAAACTTTATTGCTAAGTTTACTGTAAAGCGTCCTGAATTAAATGCGGACGATGATACAGAAGCCATTTTTGAAGAAATCTTCGGTAATAAAATGAACGAAGAATTCTCAATGGATGATAGTTAATGTCTGAATTTGTTGAAGAAAAAAGGAATATAGAAGAAGTAAAAGAAGAAAAGCATAAAAAAATAATGAATACCGTGGCTTGGAGAGCAGGATATTATAGGGCTAATCCTCAACGTTTTGTAAAAGATGCTTTTCAATTTACAAAAATTAAATTGAGATGGTTCCAAGAATTAATGCTTTGGGCAATGATGCACAATAATTTCTTTCTTTATTGTGCCGCTCGTGGTCAGGGTAAAACAATGTTGGTCGCATTATTTGCTTGCGTCAGATGTATTTTATATCCGGGCACTAAAATAATTATTACAGCTCCAATATTGAAACAGGCAAACGAATCATTGCTAAAAATAAAAGATGAGTTTTGTCCACAAAGTGCTTTTCTTAGAAATGAAATTGCCCGAATAAATATTAGCCAAAATGATGGGGCGATATACTGGAAAAATGATAGTTGGATAAAAACAACTACCAGTTCTGATAATGCCCGTTCTGCTCACTGTAATATCATTATTGTAGATGAGTATGTTAAAACAGATAAACGAATCATTGATAGTGTTATAAGAGAATTTCTTAAAGCACCAAGAGATCCCGCTTATTTAAACAAACCTCAGTATAAACATATGCAAGAACGTAATAAAGAAATTTATATGTCATCTGCATGGTTAAAATCAAGTTGGGGTTATGACAAGTTTTTAGCATATTTTAAAAATTTTATAAATCCAAATCAGAAATATTTTTTATGCGGACTTCCATATCAGATATCTATTCTTGAAGGTCTTTTAATGAAAGACGAAGTCCAAGACAGGATGTCTGAAGATGATTTTGATGAAATTGCATTTCATATGGAAGATGAATGTTTTTGGTATGGTGATAATGAAGGTGGAGTTTTTAGCTTTGATGAAGCATCACGATTAAGAGTAAATAAAAAAGGATTATTACCATTAAAGTTTTATTCACGAGAAAACCCTGTACCACATGCTCCAAAAAATGGTGAGCGTATATTATCTGTTGACGTTGCTCTTATGGCTTCTACCAAGAAAAAAAAGAACGATGCGGCGGCAATTTATATTAATGATGCAATTAGAATGACAGATACAAAATATAAAGCACATTTTGTATTTGGGCAAACATTTGAGGGACTTACTACAGACGAATTGGCTTTAATTGTGATGAGATATTATTATGAATATGAATGCACGCATTTAGTACTTGATACCAACGGGAGTGGTATAGGAATTTACGACTTTATCATAAAAGATCAATATGACCCTGAAACAGGCAATACTTATAAAGCTTTAAATTGTTGTAATAATGATGAAATGGCACAGAGATGTAAAGTAAGAGATGCAAAAAAAGTGATTTATTCTGTAAAGGCTTCTGCTGATTCTAATAGTGTTTATTGCCTTTTGCTTCGTACCGCAATTCAAAATGGCAATGTTGATTTTCTTGTATCTGAAAATGACGCAGAAATATATCTTTCTAAAGAATTTAAAGGATATAAGAAATTAACTGTATATGAAAAAGGTGAATTATTAAAATCTTATGCAGAAACGTCAGCGGCTATTTTTGAATTAGTAAAATTAAAAGGTTTCTATAAAGATGGCAAGTTAAAAGTATTTGAAACGAAGGGTAATAGAAAAGACCGCTACTCTTCTCTTTCTTATAATTATTGGTGTATGAAACAATTAGAGCTTCAACTAAAACCTAATTTTTCTGATGTGGAACGACTTGTATATAGTCTTCCTATTCGTAGAGGACGTACAAGAAATAATAAAATAATTTGAGGAGGTGCATATGGCACGTAAAAGAAAAAGAAATCGTAATGTGTCGGGCACAACTCAGGCACGAGATACAATTTTAACACAACATGGAGAAAAGACAGTTTCTGAATTACAATCTTTTTATAATAATAATTATGATAGATTAAAAAATTTTGAAGCTGCTCAAACTTCATTTAAACAAATTACTGATGTGACAAAAAATACGAGAAAAGCTATTCCTACTTTTGATAAAGGAAAACTTCTTTCTTATTTAAAAAATATTAGTAATAATGAAAAAAATCTAAGGAATCTTTCTTGGTATCTTTATTATCGATCACAGATGTATAAAAAACTTATTCAATATAATGCGACTATGTTTGAATTGGATGCAAGACGCATTATTCCTAATTATGATGTAACTGCCAATACTCAGAATGACCAAAAAATATTGAAGGAATATGCCGAGACAGCAAAATTCATTGATAGTCTTGGTCTTCAACAAAAATTCTTAATGATATATCTTATTTGTTTTCTTCAAGATGTTTTCTATGGTTGTGCTTATTATGACGATGATAATGGGTTATTTATTCTTCCACTTGATCCAGATTATTGTAAAATTGCAGGAAGATTTCCTACTGGCGATTTTGCATTCGCCATGGATATGTCATATTTTACAGGCACATATAACTATTTACTGGAATATTGGGGCGAACCTTTTGAATCAATGTATCGCCAATATCAATCTGGCGGTGATGATTTTAAATGGCAAGTATTTCCAGAAGAATATACTGTTTGTTTAAAATTAAATGTTGAAGACTGGAAAGTAATTGTACCATATTATTCTGGTTTATTTGCTGAATTGATTAACTTAGAAGATGTTAAAGATTTTCAAGCTATAGCAGATGAGCAAGATATTTATAAATTGATTTGGTTAGAAATGGAAACTATTACTGGCAGTAAAAATATTGATGATTGGAAAGTAGACCCTGAAATTATTATTCAATATTTTAATCGTATGTGTGAAGAGGCATTGCCTGATTATACTTCTGCCGCTATTGTTCCCGGAAAATTAAATACAATTGGATTTAGTGATAACGATGCTACGACTAATAGTAATAAAGTAACTAAAGCTACAGAAAATGTTCTTAATTCTGGTATGGGCGGTCAAGTGCTTAATAGTATTTCTATCACTGGTACAACTGGTCTGAAACTTGCCATGAAAGTAGATACTGAATTAGCCATTAGTTCATTACTTGGTCAAACTCAAGGTTGGGTAAATAGATATGCAACATATAATCTTAGTACTCCTTGTAAGGTAGTGTTCTTTCCTATTAGTGCTTATACCAAAGAAGATTTTAGAAAAGAATTATTAGAAAATGGTACTTATGGTCTTCCTGTAAAATTAGCACTTAATGCATTAAATGGTATTAGTGAATATGAATCTTTAGCTACTAATTATCTTGAAGAAAATATTCTTGGTCTGTCTGAAAAATTTAATAGTCCACTTGTATCTAGCCATACATCTACAGGTAATGGGGACGGAGAAGTTGGTAGACCTGCACTAGATGACGGGGAACTTACAGATTCAGGAGAAGCAACTAGAGAGAAAAGAGACAGGTCAAACGAATAAAAGGAGGTTTCAAAGATGGAAAAAATGCCGTTTATTAAAACCTCTGATACAGAGGTAGCTGAATTATTTAGACAAGCAGGTTATCCTGAATTAGAAAAAGAAGGGGGCTTGTTTGTGTTTGTAAATATAGGTCGTTATGAAAATGGGAAATATAGTACGGTTCCTGTTGATAAATGCACCTTTTCAAAAACGGTATGTTTATAAGGGGGTGCAATTATGTTTATTACTATAGATGCTTTTTATGATTATTTAGTTAAACAAGGAAATAGTGTTAAATTTTCCAAAGATGATTTTGTTGGTGGCTCTTTTGTGGCTGTTGGACTTGAGGGTACTTTATCTTTTTCTCAAGATACGTCTAAGGACGGACTTGTTAAAACACATCTAAAAGCCGCTCATGTGGGCAAAAATAAAAATCATAGTCAAATTACTTATAGTTCTATGAAAAAGAATTTAAAAAGTATTAAGAATCGACCTATTTTAGCATATATCCATCAGCTTGAAGTTGATGGAGAACAGAAAAATGTGTTTGGTTGGCACGCAATGCACGAAGGTGATAATGGAGAAATTGTTTATGATGAAATTCCCGTTGGTCACGTTCCCACAGATGCTAAACCAGAATTAGTTTATGATGCTGATAAAGATAAAGAATATATTGAGACTGATGCTTATCTTTATGAAAATTATACAAAAGCACCTGAAATTCTTATGGATGCAAATGGACAATGCCCTGTATCTGTAGAAATTGATGTTTATGATTTTTCATACGATGCCAAGGAAAAGATATTAAATATAGATAATTTTGTATTTAAAGGAATTACCATTCTTGGTTATTATGAAGATGGTTCAACAGTTGAGCCTGCTATGGAAGGTGCTAATATTTCTTTATTAAATTTCAATGCGGATAAGACCGCATTTGAGATAGATCAAAATTCTACGAAAGGAGGAAAAGATGATATGGGCTTATTTGAGCAACTTTTGGAGCAGTACAATGTAACTGCTGAAGATGTCACATTTGAGCATGAAAATCTGACAGATGAAGAGCTGAAAGCTAAATTCGAAGAGATGTTTGGTAACGCTGAAGCTGATCCTACTCCTGAATCGAATTTTGAAGATGAAAACCCTGAATCTGAAGATGAAGGTGCGGAAGGTGATGAATCTGAAGAATCTGAAATCGAGGATAGTAACGAATCGGAATCTGAACTTGAAGAAGAGTCTCAAGATGACACACAAGATGACGAGCCAGTAAAGAAAATTGAAAATTCTATTACTTATAATATTAATGGTAAAGAGTTTGCAGTTTCTTTAAATGACAAAATCTATGCACTTGCCACGTTGGTAAATGATGCTTATTCTGAAACTGATAATGCATATTATAATGTTCTTGTTTATGATAAAGAACTTGTAATGGTCGATATGTGGGCAGGTAGTGCTTATCGTCAATCTTATAGCGAACGTGCAGGTGTCTTCTCTCTTAAAGGTGATAGAGTGCCTGTCCATGCAATTTATGTAACAGATACAGAAGAAGCAGAAATTGATAATATGCGTTCTAAATATTCTGCAATGTCTGAAGAACTTGCAAAATATCAAAAAGCTGAAGAAGAATCTCGTAAAGAAGCTATAATTAATTCTGAAGATTGGGAAGCTATTTCTGATTCTGCTGAATTTGCACAAATTAAAGAACATGCTTCTGAATATTCTGCTGAAGAAATTCAGAATAAATGTGATGCTCTCTTACTTTCTTTTGCTAAGAATAATAATAAGAAAGTACATGTAGCAAAGGATACCAATCAGCATAAGTTCTCTCTGTTTAGAATTCCTGAGGGAAAAACTGCTGAAAACAAGAGATATGGAAATCTCTTTGATTAATCTTAATTAAATTTATAGAAAGGAGAAAAACGTTATGATTGATATTGCTTTTGTTTTTACACATAACGAGGCGTTCCCTTCCAGACTGCTTGCGGCTAATGGTGGTGGACACATTTTTGATATCGAACTGACTGCTGATCATGATAATGGTGAGCTTGTTGGTCGTGGCGATTATATTAAGCTTGGTACTTATAAAGAGACAACTGCACCTACTTTTGCAGGTAAAATTGTTGAACAGGCTGCTAATGGTAATTGGTATGTTGAGGTAACTGCCGCTACTGAAGCACTTTGGATTCTCATGCCTGAGATTACTCCTTATGATACCATCCCTCAGACTCAGAACCCTAAGGCATGGGTTAATAAAGAGGGTGATGTTGTCAAAGGTTATTCTCTGGTAAAAGGTGATATCTTTGAGATGTCTGCTGAAGGTTTCCAAGGTACTCCCGCTGTTGGTGCGACAGTATCTTTCGCAGATGGCAAATATGTCGTGGCGTAATAGACTAAATTAAAGAAAGGAGGATAAAGCGATATGATTAAAGTATTTTCTACTGAACACCTTAGAAATATCTTTGCGGAGACTCCTTATGAGTCTGTACGCAATCTGATGTTTGATCTTGCTATGGGCAATGATATCGTTGATGATGGCAAGGTTATTAGTAGGCAGGAAGCTAATGACAAGCTGAGAAAATTTGTCTATCAGATTCTTGATATTCATGAAGACAAACCTACTAAGCGTACTCTGCATCGTGCAATGCGCAAACATGGCGAAGAGCTGTTTGAAGTTATCGAGGAAGTTGTTGACCTGAAAATTGAAGAAGGACTTCGTGAGAATGATTTCTTCATGCAGTACGTTGATAGACGCTCTATTGCCAATGATGACATTATTGAATTTACAACTGCTGATGATACTCTTCTGAGTGTGGCTAAAGTTTCTGGTCAGCATCATGACTTTGTGCTTCAGAGACTTGGCAGAGGCGAAAGCTTCACTGTGAAACAGGAAGTTTATGGTGCGGCTGTTGGCGCACAGATTGATCGTTATCTGGTTGGTCAGGATGATTGGTCTGCACTGGTAAATGCTGTTGCTAAAGCATTCCAGAATGAACTTATTAATCAGATTTATGCGGCATTTACTGATGCTTCTAACAAGCTTCCCGCATCTCCTACTCTGATTGGTAATAACACTCTGGTCAAAGATACCTTTGATGAGATTATTTCTGAAGTTGAGACCATTAATGGTTGTGCGGCTGTTATTGTTGGTACAAAGACTGCTTTGAAGAAACTGAATGCTCTTACTGATGTTGATTGGAGAGCACAGTCTCAGAAAGAGTCCGTTGCTAACACTGGCAGACTTGGTACTTATGAAGGAACTGATATGATCGAAATTCCTCAGCGTTATCTTGACAAGACTCTGACTCAGAAAGCTTTCAGTGATAAGACTCTGCTTATTCTGCCTGTGATTGAAGACAAATTTATTAAAGTTGTTGATCAGGGTGAGACTGAGATTTATCAGGTCACCGAGAAGGGTGAAGAAAATGGGCGTTGGGATGATGTTATGAAGTATGAAATGACCCGTGGCTTCGGCGTGGGCGTTCAGCTTGGTCGTTATTTCGGCGTTTGGAATCTCGCTTAATTTAATTAAATTTAAGGATTAAAAGGAGTAAATATTATGGCAAGAAGTGCTAAGAGAGCGCAGGTAACACCTGCACCTACAATTGCTGAAAATGTTGTGGTTGAACCTGAGGTTAAGATTACTACAGAAAAGAAGAAATTTGCATCTGATGATAGGATTCCTTGTAAATCTGTACTTTCTGGTAAAACTCATCTTTTAGGCAAAAGAACAAATATGATCTATACTTTTTTAGGTAGAAATGACACAATTGGAATTGAATATCAGGATTTGGTGGCAGAGGTACGTGCTGGCACAAGTCTACTTTTTCATCCCATGATTGTAATCGAGGATCAGGATTTTGTGAATGAATTTCCAAAATTAAAAGAGTTTTATGAGAAGCTTTATCCTGTATCGGATTTAAAGAATTTGCTTAAAAGACCTGTACGGGAAATTCAGGCAATTCTTCCCAACCTGCCTAATGGCGTTATAGATAGTATGAAAAGTGTTGCGGCTGATATGGTTAGAAGTGGCGAACTTGATAGTATTGCTACTATTAGGGCTTTAGATGGTGCTTGGGGCACTGATTTGGCGATTCTAACTGGTTTTAATAGCGACATAGAATAAATATGAATAGGGGGTAACTTAAAATGCCTACTATTACATATGACGAATTAGTCTCCTCCTTTCTTAGGAAGGGGGAGATACTTAATCTGTTTACAGAGGATATCACAGATGAATATCGGAATGAATTTTTATGGGGTTTAATTTATTCTGCTATTAGTGATCCTTACGTGAATAGACTTTTTAACAGTATTACCATTAATGAACCAATAGAACAATTGGACGAAGATGGTGAGCCTGTTATTGATGAAGAGACGGGTGACCCTGTTGTTATTGAAGGACATATAGAATATGAATTAACAAGAAAAACCACCGAATCTATGGATAAATTATTTGTAATGGATGTTATTGGTTATGGTATGATTGTCCAATGGATGATGCCGTTGGTCTTTAGTACTGTAAATCTCATACAAATGTATGGTACAAGTGCAGAAAAATTTTATGCACAAGCAAATCATACATCTGTTAATAATGAGGTTTTAGATAAAGCAATTTATTTACAAAGGAAACTTATCCGTGATAGAGGTCTTGTAAATAATTCGTATATTGATGGTACTTCATCTTCATCTAAACTAAGGAGTAGTGAATCCTAATGGATTACCTCTATGGCAAGTTTAGCGACAAACAAGTTGCTGAATTTAAAGATAAACTCCATAAAAAATTATTTTGGCTATTACTCTATAAAGACCCTAAAACCGCACAAAATTATGAAAATGTAGATTTTGCAAAATATTTTGTTAATCTTATGAAAGAGATAGACGGACTAAATAAATTACTCTGCTATCCTACTCCCATAATTGAAATTTGTTGTAAACTTCAAGCCGCCTATCAAGAAACTTGTATTGAGCAGTTTGATTATCAAGCATATAGAAAGTTTGTATTAGACGCACATAATCTTGTTGATAAAATTGGCGAGGAAGATGTGGTTTGATTACACAGGATATGTATCAATCAATGTTGACCAGTAGAGGTAAAAATTTATCACAAGCCAGACGTAGACAGTCTGATATGATAATGAATGCAACTTTTACTGGGGACACAGGATACAAACGTGTTTATATACTTGATCCTGAAAATGGTTGGCATTATGAAGATGCTAAATATTCCAAACATGCCACTGTATCAATATTAAAAGATGCCGTAGATTATTATCTGCAATTTAGACCTAAGGTTCATTATCCTATTGGAGTATATGTTTTTATACCTAATGATATGGATGATGAAATTGGCTTTGAAGATTATGAACCCGACAATCCTTTTGAGGATGAAGGTTTTGATTTGAATAAATTGTGGATGATTGTTAATCGAAATGATGAAGCGCAATTTGTTAGATATAATATTTTAAAATGTAACTGGGATTTTAAATGGATGTGCAAGGTTCACGGTAAATGGGAATTAATGCATGTTATCGGAGCGTCAAGAAATGCAAATTCATATACGAGTGGTGTTTGGACAGCCGATTATACAGTTGGTTTGGACAATGTTACAAATGGCTGGGTTCCAGATACTCATTATCTTTATGGAGATGAGGGTTTAAAAAAATACAATCTTTGCGACACTCGATATATGGCTCATGAACAACGTTTTGTTATGTCACATAATAAAATTAATCCTAAAGTTTATGAAATTACAAAAGTGGTCGATCTCAATCCTATGGGAATTATTAACTTAACTCTCAAACAGGATGAGTGGAATGAAAAACGTGATAATCGTGAACTTTTAATTTGTGATTATTATGATGATACAGGTGAAACTCAAATTGTTATTTCTGAAGCTGAACCTCAAGATACCACATTAACCAGTTATATTTATACAGCGCATGTGAATGAGAATAATGAATTAGAAATTGATTATGTTGACCAAAGTGTCAGAGATACTGATTATAATAAATTACAAACTAATGGGACATATTATTTTGTTGCGGAATACTATACAGGAACCGTAGGTGGAGAACAAACTATCGACCCTAATAGAAAATCAGAATGGAAATTAGAATTAAAAGATATTGAAGGATTAACAGATGCAGAAATTAATCGTTTAGACAGATTAATAGTGATGGATAAAATAGATGATAATATTATTTCTATTCATCCAAAGAAAGCGTCTATATTAATCGGACATACTTTTACTCTTACTGTTACTGATATTGACGGAGAAAGCCGCTCCATTATGGACGTGGAGGTGATAGGATGAAAAGAGATATAGCCAATATAAAACGAGATTTGGACAATCGTCATAACAACGATATTATATATAAGAAGGATCAATTAATGAAAATCTTTCAAGAAGATCCAGACCTCAAAGAAGTGTTAGGTGCTAAACAACCTAAGCCTTTAAATAAATATAGGGATGTTAATAATCCCACAGAAGAAGAATTAAAGAAACGTCAGGAAATATTAGATTACAATCGAGCAATTCAGCACGAACAAATTGTACCTTGGATTAAATTAAACGGGGTACAAAAAGAAGTGCTGAATTTTATTATGTTTGATATTTGGGATCAGACAGATAGATATGATAGAGGTGGAAAGGCAGTTAAAAATGAGCTTATTGAAGTATATTGTGTTGTTCACGAAGATGATATGGATACTGAATATGGTATAGCACGCACTGATTTACTTAGTTATATTGTTCGTGATTTATTATGTTGGACTAATGCATTAGGAAGACAGCTTAAATGTTACGAAGATAAGCCTATGATTATTGACGCTCAATATTATATCCGTAGAATGAGATTCTTTATGAAAGCGCCTAATGTCGTTAATGGACATATGGGTACGAATAATATTTATGATGACTTCAGTCGAATCTAATATTACTCAACTTCAATTGTTCTACGGAGATGACTATCAGGTTAATGATTTTATTACTATTCATCAACCAACCATTGGAGATATTTTGGAGTATGATAAACAATATGGTGAGTCTAGTTTTTGGACAATGCTTAATGTGTTTACTGCTAATCCTACGAGTTATAGGCTTTTTCTTTGGAAAGATATGAATATTGATTGGACTTTTTTAAATGATTATCAATTGTTCATGATTCTTTATCGGACTTTGAGTATAGAACAGACCCGACTCATTTTTGGTGATTTAGATTTTTCTAAATTTGAAATATATACTCAACCTGAAGAGAAATGGACAAATATTGATGAAAAAGGAATTACAGATATTGTCAAAATCTTACGAAATTCGACCCTCTATAATCCTGAAAATGAATTAGAGTTAGATGAAGATAGTTATAATGTAATTGTTTATTATTTAAGAAGTGCTTTTAATATGTTTCCCAAAATAGAAAAGGCTAAAGATCGCACTACCAAAGAATGGATGATTGAAGAAGAAGAAATGAAATTAAAAACAAGAAAAGATGATGGGAGTTCCACTTCATATCTTCTTCCACTTATATCAGGATGTTTGAATCATCCCGGCTTTAAATATAATAAACAGCAATTAAAAGAAGTAAACTATTATGAATTTATGGACAGTGTACAAAGATTGCAGATTATTGAATCTACAAGTGCTTTGTTGCATGGTTCTTATTCTGGCTTTGCTGATGTTTCTAAAGTAGATAAAGAGCAATTCAACTTCATGCGTGAAATTAAACATGAATATGATAGGGGAATTGCTAAGAAAATAAATAAAAATTAAAAGAAAGGAAGGTAATTGCTATGGCTTTTAAACTTGGTGATTTAATTATCGATAGAATTTCCATGGGCTATGCCGAAAAGTTTGATGGTACGCCTCTGTATGTCCTGACTCAGCTTTCTGAAGCTTCTATTGAGATTTCTGCTGAGTCTCGTGATGCTGTTGACAAAGACGGTACACTGATTAAGCGTTTCTGGAACGCAAAGACTGGTGAGTTTACCGCAACTAACGCTATGCTTAACCTGAATATCATGGCGGCTCAATCTGGTAACGAAGCTGACATTGCTACTTCTGACAACGTTATTGTTATGCCTAAGATTATTACTGTTAAATCTGGCACGACTGTTGATCTGGACGGCTTTGTAACTGGTAATCGTATTACTGTTAATGCTCTGGGCACTAATGGTGCTATGGGTAAGGCTTATACTCAGGGTACTTCTGCTTCTGCGACCGAATTTGGTCTGAATGGTACAAAGCTTACTCCTCCGACTGACACGGCTGAATCTCAGTATGTTGTTAAGTTTGACCGTCAGGTTACTGAGGGTGTTGACATTCTTAACTCTGCTGACAAATTCCCCGCAACTGTTCGTTTGACCCTGAAGGGGTTATGCGTCGATCCTTGCGAAGCAGATACGTTGAGAGCTGTCTACATTGTGCTTCCGTCCTTCCAGCCTAGCCCTGAGACCACTATTGCTCTGAGTTCTGATAATGCAACTCTGGATTTCAATGGTAGTCTTCAGACTGACTATTGCTCTACTGATAAGGCTCTGTATCATATTTATTATGCTACAGCTGATACTGAGCAGTAAGAAACAGATTTTAATTAAATTTGTTAAATGGCAGAGTGGGTGTCACAGCCCACTCTGTTTTTTATTTTTTAGTAACTATTATCACAATTTAAATGCAAAGGAGAAAAACATGGGAAAATTTGATAGAACCTGTGTTGTCTGTGGGAAACATTATGAGTATTGCACAAACTGTGACCGATTCCTCAATTATCCCACGTTTATGACAATGTATTGTAGTAAAGAATGTGTTGACCTTTTTGATGTTCTCTCCCGTTTTGAAGCAGGACAAACCTCTAAAGAAGATGCCCAAAAAGTGCTTCAGGGAATGGATCAAAATAAGATGAAAATGCTTAAAAATTCTATGGCTAATACTTATAAAAAGATTATAGCTGAAGATGAACCTGCTGAAATTAAAGAAAAAGTTGAGCCGATTAAACCTGAAGTCGATAAACAGATTGCGGGTGAAACAGTTAAAAAAGCGGTTTATAATGCGACCCGTGAATCAGACAAAAATGTTCCTCGCTCAATTGCTAGTAGGAAGCATTAATTATTTTTAAATGAACAGTGATTATTTTATTTTTTGACTTTTGACAAATACTATCCCCTAATTTTTAGGTGGTAGTCATATACAAAGGGCATAGCTTACGCTGTTCGGGCGAGGTTATGCCCTTTTTTTGTATTAGAAAGGAATTTGATATGATTGAACATGATGTAATAAATTCGAATCTACATCCACGTCCATATCGTCCTGAAGAAGTTGTACGTATTATTAATAGTAAACAGTTCAAATTATATATTGCAAATGGTATTTATCCAATTGATATTTATACGGGATTAGATAGAAAAACAGGCAAAACTATATTGGTTATGATTTTTTTGAAAGACGAGACTAAGGAAGCATATAATCTTTGGTGTCGTTACGAACTTGAAGAAGATACTATTTGATAGGGGGGCGTATTATGGCAAAGAAAAAAACTACTACTCTCCTATCTCTTGATACTAGCACTACGTCAACAGGATGGGCTATTTTTAAGGATGGTGTATATCAGGAATCAGGTGTAATTGATGAATTTAAAAAAGAAAAAAATGGTTATAAACGTCTTGAGTTAATGGTCAAAGAATTGTTATCAGATATTGAACAATTAAAACCAGATATTATAGTAATAGAAAAAGACGTTGTTTTTGGAAATATGAAAGTTATAGACATGCTTATGAAAATTATTGGAGCAGTCTATGGTTTTTGTCTAACAAACGGAATTACGTATTATGAATTTGCGCCCAGTGAATGGCGTAAGTATGTGAAGCTTCAGGCATTTGGAAGAAAACGTACTGAATTTAAACAAGCTTCAATTAAATATATTCATGATAATTTTAATAAAGAAGTAAATGATGACGAAGCAGATGCTATTTGTGTAGGCGTGGCATATTGCAAAAAATTTTGATAAGGAAGAAAAGGAGTATTAATTATGGCTAAAAATACAAATCAGAATCAACAGACAGATGTTAAGAAACATTTTATTGACGCTGAAAAAGATAGAGTTAAATTTGTTACTGCTAAAGAATTCGTAAAAGCACTCACAAACAGGTCTTCAGATGATGCAAGGCGTATATATTTAGAAGGAACACTTGCCATAAAGGATTATGAACGTTATGAAGTTGTATGTGTGATTTGTGATCAGATTATTGCAAATAGCTATTTTACAGCAGATGGACAATTTAAAGTTGATTCTTGTAAAAAATATTTGTTATATGTAGGTGCATTACTGAATACATATACAAATATTAAATTTGATGAAAACGATATGTTGGGTGATTTTAATTTGTTACAACAATATGGGCTTGTAGATGTAATTATTAGTTATATTCCTGAAGCACAGGTCGCTATGTTTGATAGTATACTTAACATGAAGAGTAACGATTTAATGACAAACTATTATGAACCACATGCGTTTGTCAGGGAACAAGTTGTTAAATTTGCACCGCTTATTCATAAATGGATTGAAAACTTTCTTGGTGCTGTTGAGGGAGTTGTAAATGAAATTGATATGAATAAGGTGAAAGGATTGATAAAAAATGAGAGAGACAATAAAACTTAATCTTCATTGGAAAAATAATACGATTGAGGGTATAACTGATGGCGCTTTAGAAGAAGATATAAAAAAAATACATGAAACATTTTGTCAAACTGTTATAAAAAGTGCTATTCCCAAAATAAAAAGTTTTGCATTAACTGAAATGGAAGGTTATTATGCCGAATATACGCCACGTTTTTATGATCGAACGAATAAAATGAGGTATGAATCTTATCAAGAGTATGAAGATAACAAGGGTAAGGTATATAAAGGTGGTATAATAATTGATTCTAGTTTTACCGAACATGAGGGATTACGTTACAAGGGGCAGGATTCAGAATCATATGGAAGTCCCAATATAACTGAAGATGAAATATATACAAATGTATGGGATAGAGGTAGCCATGGTTTTCGTGCTACTTATAAAACTCGTATTTCAGGAATTTATATGTCTGATGTCAGTGAGTTTATAGGTAAACCTCATCGTTTTGAAAGTTTAAAAAAGAAAGTATCTTCAGATAAATTTCTTAATCGTTTAAAGAACTCTGGTATATCAGCGGTACAGAAACAAAAATATTCTGTATTAAGATTTGCATAATATTATTTAAGAAGGGAGGGGAACGATATGCCATCTGGTGGAACAGGAGCTACTGCTAAAGTATATATACAAGCAGAAGTAATAGACAATTTTAAAGAACAAGCCGCAAAAATTAAAAGCGGATTAGGAAAAGGCTTAAAAGATTTAAAAGACTTAGATTTGAATTTTGCTTTTGATGAAAAAGATACAGCAAAAGCAGTGGGTATGGAACTGGATAAAATAACTACTATGTTATCTGATAAAAAATTAAGTCAATTAGATTTTAGTTCTATCCTTCCTGCAATGGTTAATTTTTTAAATACGAACGATGATTCAGTGTCTGATACTATAAAATGGCAATTGGTTCAAGGTTTCCGAGAAGGACTGGATGAAATAAAAAAATTAAGTTCTTCAGATTTGAAAGCTTTTATGAGAACGGGAGACGATTTAGCCGCAGGTATCATAAGTAACAGTGCTATTCAAGAAACAATAAATTCTTTATTGCTAACTGGCTCAGATAAAACAAATATTCAATATGAATTTCAAGATACTATAAAAAAAATAATGGGCAACAATGGGAAAAAGGCTGCTCAAGATGTTACTAAACTAATTAGTTTAAAACAATTACAACAAAAAGATGATAAATATTCAGGAGTATTAAAATATTTAATTAGTGGTACAGTTGGAGAAGACGGTCTTTCTATTTTTGATTTACCATCTATTAATAAAAGTATTGATGTACAAACATTAAAAAGAGAAAAAGCTAATGCTCAAGGTAGATTATCTATTAATCAATATAAAGATTTAGCAGGATATGTAGCTAGGTTAAAATATTTAGCAGATTATTCTGCAACTGAAGAAGACAAAAAAACTTATCAAGATAGATATGATGAAATCATTAAAGATGATGCGTATAAGACATTAATAGCTAATGCTACGCAAAATCAAAAACAGGCTATGAATGCGGTCTCTATTTTAGTTGAACAGGCAAGTGCTGAAAGAGATGCGTTATATCAATCAATTAATCAAAGTGATTTTATTGATCCTGAAAAAGGGTTTTATAATATAATAAAACAATTAAGTCTTGTATCTGGGCAACACGGAACGGCAAGCAAGATGTTACCTCTTTGGTTTGAAAAAGGTAATTTTTTAAAAGAATTTACAATTGAAGAATTACTTCCAAATACCATGAGAATGGGATTTGAGGATAATGGGCTAACTGAGGGTGATGCTGATGACTCTACCAATGCTAAAAGAGCTGAAGATGCCGCTGATAGAGCAGAGGATGCTGCCAACAAAGCAGAAAAAGCTAGAGATGAAACAAAAAAGATATCTCAAGAAGTGAAAGATGCCATAGAAAAGGGAACAGACGATAAAAAAGCATCAAAAAAAGAAAATGAACCTCCTTCTAGCGAACCTGCTACTCGTGCTGAAAAAAAAGAAGAAGAAGCGGTCGAATCTTCTAATGAAGCATTACGTCAAGAAGAAGAAGTACAAAGAGAATTAGAAAATATACAAAAACAACGTAAACAGTTAGAAGAAGAGCGTGATAAACTTTCTAAAGAAAGTAGTAACCTGCAAGCTGAAGCAAAAACGGCAAAAGCAAAGTATGAAGAAATAGAACAAGATTTAGAAAAAGCTAAAAACAAAAGAAATAATTCTAATCAAGAATTATCCAAACGTACAAGTGATAAAAATCAACTTGAAAAGAATATAACTACAAGAGAAGGTAATATAAAAAAAATAAATGATAAAATTGATGAAATAAGAGAACAAAAAAATAAATTAAAAAAAGAATTATCTGATTATAATAAAGAAACAGAACAAATGTTTAAAAGCGAAGAATATCAACAACAAAAGGAAGCTTATGAACAGAGAGAAGCAGTTATAGCTGAAATGAAACAAGCACTTTCAAATAGTGACCCATTGCAAATAAATGAAGAAATAGGATATTATAATCAAATTTTAGATAATAAAGTAACAGCTAAAGGAGAGGAAAAATCTCTTGAACTGGTTCAAGAAAAAGCTAATCAATTAAAAATTAGAAAGAAAGATTTAGAAGAAGCTAGAAAAAATCTTGAAAATGCGAATGATGAAGATAGAGAAGAGTTGACTAAAATAGAAGAAACTCTTTCTAAAAAATATACCTTATCTAAAGTAGACTTTTTACAATCCATACAAAATGCTCGTGAGCAAGGTGTTAAAGATAAAGACCTTGTTTCATATTTTAATGAGAATCCTGAACAATACGGGTTAAAAGAATCTATTAGTAAAGTAGTAAAAAAGGACGGTACTTTTGCAAAACGTTTTGACTCTTCTATACAAAAAGAATTAGATGATATTATTAATCCAATAAAACAACAATTAGATAAAAAAAAAGCTGAGTTAAAAGCTCTACAAGAACGATTAAATGCTTTAGACGCACAAATGGCAGATTTAAATACTAAAATAGGGAATTATGAAAAAAATACTCCTGAAAAAAGAGAAGCCACTGCTCAAAAAAAACAAAAAGAAATAGATGAATTAGAACGTCAAGAAGGTAATTTATTATCCAAAAGACAACGTGAAGATAGTGCATTACAACAAGATAAGAATGAATTAGCTCGACCTCGTTATCAAAAATTAGATGAAGCAAAAGCGGAAAATGATCAATTAAAAACAACTGTACAACAATTACAAGCAGACGCTAAAGAAGCTAAAAAAGCAAGCAAACAAGCCACAGATGCGGCGAAAGCTAAACAAGAAGCTTTACAAGAAGTAGAAAATCAATTAAAAATTGCTACAGATGAAGAGACTAAATTAAACAATGAATTAAACGTTATTAGAGAACGTAAACAATCAGAAGCACCGCCATCTTCTGAGCCAGAACCTGAACCAGAACATGTTGAAAAAGAAGTAGGACAAGTTAGAAAATCTCGTGAAGATTTAGAAAATGAACGTGATAAATTAAAAGAAGTAATTCAACAAAGTACTCAAACCATGGAAGAAGCCAATGGTCAAATGACATTAATTGACGAAAAGATTAACCAAACGCAACAAAGTGAACAAAGGAATAGTACTACTGTTGATAGATTAACAGAAAAGAAAACACAAATCGAATCTCAAATTCAACAAACCAAAGATGAATTAAAAACAATAAAAGAAAGACTACAAGATGCTGTAGATGCTAAAGAAGCCACTGAAGAAGAAATTAAAGCATTAGAAGAAAAATTATCAAGTGCCGATTCGAATATTATTTCTGCGGATTTTCCTGAAAATGCTAGTAGATATAATGAATTAAAAGAAGAAAAAGATTATCATACTTTTGAACAAGAGGGCATTAACCGTCCTATACTTGATGATTTAAAACAAGAAAAACAATCAATTGAAGATATTCTTAATCAAAGTTATTCAGTAAAAACAATGGATGAAGCTTATAAACAAGCTATGCAAAGAAAAAAAGAATATCTTGAAAAAAGAAAAAAATATGCTGAAGCTATAAAAGAAGCAGAAAAATATGAAATAGGTTCAGCCGATTGGATGATGAAAATGGCAGATAGTCAATCAATTAGTGCTGAACAAGACACAGCATGGATAGCTTATTATAAAAGTATGCAAGAATTCGAATCTTACGGGAAGGATTCAAAAAGTAAGCGTACTAAAAGAGAAAGATTGTATTCAAGTTTATCCTCTATGGAGATGCCTGATAAAGAAAATGCAGAAGTATATTTGTCTGATTTGCAAGATTATTTAGTTAAATTAAATAATCAAATAGCGGACAGAGAAGAATTAATAGAACTCACACAAAAAGAACTTGATGAACTCCAACGAAAGATGGATGAATTATCTTCTCATGTTGTTACCACAGATAGTATTTCTAAAAAAATAGAACAAAAAAAACAAGAACAGCAAAAATTTGAACAAGAAGAAGCTGGTTGGGTTGTTCAGCAAACTAATAAACAAATAGAATTAGATAATTTAAATGAGCAACTTAATGGAACAAAGGGTATTGCGAATCATCTTAAAGCGACTCAAGATGCACAACAAAATAATAAAGAAGAATTACAACGACTCAAACAACAACGAGACGAACAAAAAGCCATATATGATGAAGCAGTAAGAATTCAACAAGAAAAAAAAGCACAGCTTGAAAAATTAAATCAATTAATTACTGAGGCTGAAGCAAGAGAATCAGTACCACCAGTGACCTCAACGACTAATGACGATAGTAATACTACTCCTCTCTCTTCTTCTGGGACTCAAACAGCGGATGGTGTTCAACAAGAGGGTGCTGAAGCAGATAATGCGGCAGATAAAATGAAAGCTTTAGCAAATGCTAAAAAAGAAGCTTTAGAAGCTAATCAAAAATTAGCTGAATCTGCTGATGTTACAAATAAGGCTCTTAAAGGAGAAGGAGATTCTGCTGTTGAAGCCGAGTTTAACGCTCTTTTCTTAGCTTTATCCGAAATTTATGATTTACTTTCTCAATTTCCTATTGTTTTTTCTCAGTTTAATCAGGGGCTAGACATTGCTCCATTAACGGAACAATTTAAAGCATTATCTGATTTAATAAATGGATTGCCCAAAGAAGGTTTTAATCTTTCTTTGGGAGAAGGATTAGATGCTTTTATTGGAAAAATTGATGACGCTTTAAATAAATTAAATGATTTTCTTACTGCTTTTAATACACAAAAAGGTTCAGAAAATATCACAAAAGAATATGCTGAACAAATTGAACAAATAAAACAAATTATTGATGGTGTACATAAGGCTCTTGAGGCTAATCAAAAATTAACAGAATCAGCTATTAATACAAAAGAGGCGGTTCAAAATGAATCTGATACAAGAGGTTTTGATGTTTTAATTATTGCATTAACCGAAATATATGAATTGTTATCTCAATTACCTCAAATGCTTAAAGGATTTGGAGAAATTGATCTTAATGGCATTACAGAACCGCTTAACAATTTATCTCAAGTTATTAAAGAATTGCCAAAAGAAGGCTTTAATATTTCTTTGGGAGATAGTTTTGATAATTTAGCAAATCATATTAATGAAGTGTTACAGAAATTACAAGAATTAACTTCTGAAATTAAAATTAAAGAAACAAAAGATACTGTTGCAAAACAATATGATGAACAAATTAAATTATTAACGAATGATTTAAAAGAAGCAAAAAAAGCAATTGAAGAATTAAAAAAAGTACAAACTATTAAACAAAGTTCTAGCATTGATGAATATGACCCAACTTTAGATTCCACGACTGTTCGCACAAGAAAACGTAATGTTGCAAAAAGAATATCAAAACAACAAACACCTGAGATAGATCCTCTTGCTAAAGAATACGGGTTACTATATCAGGCTCAACAAGAATCTTTTAAAGCTAATAATATTAATGAATATAATACCGCATTAGAAAAAAGTGAGTCTATTCTTCAAAGAATAAATGAATTAGAACAAAAAATATTTTCTGACTATGGTAAAAATCCTTATCAAGATGAATTGTTATCTCGTAATTATTCTCAACTCCTTCAAGATAATTCTCAAAATAAAAATAATGTACAAGCTTCTAAAAATAGTATTGAAAATTTTATAGAAAAGCAAAATGCCGAGATTGAAAATTTGGAAAATAGGGTCAATAATATACAATTAATTCCTGAAGAGGCTCAAACAAATTGGGATCAGGCATATATTGATAAATATAATTCTATTAAAGAAAGTGCACAAGAAGTAACCACAACGGTACGAATTTTAAAAGAGACTCTTGCACAGGCAAGTGCTACGGGATTAGACCAGAATACATTACGTGCATTTTTAGAATTTAAGCAATCCGCTACAGAACAAATTGCTTCTACTCAAAAAGAAAACGACACTTTTAAATCTAACATTGCTTCGATGTCTAATGAATATATCAGTAAATTATCTGAGGTTGAAAATCGATTATTAACAATAAAAAAAAACAGTGAAAAATTAATTAATGTTGACCCTTCAATAGGGAATACATTAATTTTTGTTGAACAATATTTAAATAAAATTAAAGATTTAAAAGAAACTGTTAGTAAAGAACCTTTAGCAATATATGATTCAGATATTAAAGGACATATTGATACTACAATTTCAGAATTAACCGATAAAAAGAACGAAAAAGATGAACAAAGTATGTTAGAACAAATGGAACAAATATCTGAACGTTCTCAAACTGATCTTGACAGGATTGTTAATAACTATAGTAGATATACTACAGCTCTAAACAAATTATTTACTGATATAGCCAAAGGTTCAAAATCATCAGCAGATGAATTAGAAAAAGATTTTAAACGCATTAATGATTTTTCTTCTAAACTTGTTAATGCTACAGGATTAGAACAAGGAGATTTATTAAAAGGTGAATTAAAATCTTCTGCTAGTCCTAGAATAGTTGATGCGCAAACAGAAGCTTATAATAAAAATGCCATAGCCTTTGAGGGTATGTATACAAAAATTGAATCAAAAGCTGAATCCGCTAAAAATAAGATTGAAGAAATTTTTGGAGATATGGATATAACCAAAAGCTTGGATGAAAAATTTATTGGTGGAAATGTTGAGGGTTTTGATGAATTCGTACAAAAAGCAACACAAGTAGAAACAGTTTTAAAAAATTTAAAAAAAATACAAGAAACAATAAAAACAGATGACACTTGGCTTTTACAAAAGAAGAATGCTGATGAATTAAGACAAACTATTGCAACATTGGAGACTTCATTAGCTAGTGTATCTAAAGCTTCTTCTAATTTTAAAATTGTTGATAATCTTGATGTTCAAAAATTACGTGCTTCTACTAAGCAATATATTAGAGACAATCCTGCGTTAACAGGTGGTGAAGTGTCTCAACTCAATAATTTTATTAATCAATTACAAGATAAAATAAATAGTGTAGATTTTAAAAATATAGAAGATGGAATCCAAGGGATACAACAAAAAGCTCAAGAAGCGGGACATACTGGTGAAACTTTTATGTCTATGCTTACTCAACGTTTTAAATCTTTAGGTGCTTATCTTTTATCTTTTGTTTCGTTTTATGAAGTAATTGGTGTTTTTAAACAAGGTATTGGCATAATTCATGAACTTGATGATGCTTTAACAGAGATGCAAAAAGTATCTGATGAAAGTTTAGCAAGTCTAAGAGAATATCAACAAGGCACCTTTGCGACAGCAAATGAAATTGGCACAACCGCTGCTCAATTACAACAAAGTACTGCTGATTGGTTAAGACTTGGCGAAGATTTGCAACAAGCCTCTCAATCTGCACAAACTGCTAATATTCTTTTTAATGTTTCCGAATTTGACAATATAGATGAAGCAACAACTGCACTAGTCGCTATGAGTGCCGCATACGAAGATGCTGAAAAAGATATTGATAAGATGGATATAGTTGATAGACTTAATCTTATTGGTAATAATTATGCTATTGCAACTGATGAATTAGCTACTGCACTTCAAGATGGTGCGGCAACTTTACAAACTGCTGGTAAACAACATTGCCAGAATTTATAGAAATATAAATTAAAAATCTTATCTAATTGCTGGGAAATCTTTAGAGATCAATAGCTACAACATAAGGATGAAATAAACCTAAATGTGAATGCTTAAAAATATTGATATTAGATAATCAGCAGCGAAGCCTCGAACAGAGGAACGTTCAACGACTATCCCTTTGGTCAATTAAGACAATAGGAGTACGGCTCAATCGCAAATGGAGTGGGTGAAAATCCCTTAAATGGAAATGGTAAACATCTGACCAGATAATGCTGAAGATGAAGATATAGTCTAAACTTTATGGAGACATAAAGAATAACCAATAAATATATCTCAAACTGATAAAGTAGAGGTGAGATATGAATGTTAAAAATATGCGAATACTGTGGAAAAGAATTTGAAGCTGTTAATTCTAAATCCAAATTTTGTAGTAGAGAATGTAATCATAAAAATATGACAACCAAAATTGAATGTATTTGTGATACTTGTGGTGCGAAGGTAATGCGCAAACCTTCGGATATACAAGGAAAGAAAAATATATTTTGTTCTAAGAAATGTCATAAAGAATATGCTTATGAAATAGTTATATGTAAAAAATGTGGAAAAGAATTTAAAGCTAGAAAATCACTTCATAAAAAATATTGCAGTAACGATTGTAAAAACGCTTGTTTTGGTAAAAATCAGAAAACAAATCGTGAAAATATAATTTGCAAATATTGTGGTAAGGAATTTGAATCTCATATTTCTAGTGAACGAATATATTGTAGTGAGAATTGTTTTCGGAATGCTCAAAAAACAGGTGTTATTAAAATAAGACCTAATGCTAAAAATAGAATTCAAGGTAAGAATCATTTTTATAATAGCATAGAAGACTGGGATCAAAATATAGAATTATTAGAAGAATATATAACAATGAATACTAAAATTAAATGTAGATGTAAAAAACATAACAACGAATTTTTAATGGCTCCTATAAAAATGATGAGTGGTCAAACGGGGTGTGTTAGTTGTATTGCAATAAAATCGAGGGGTGAAGATAGAATCAAATCATATTTAGATTCCATAAAATGTGAATATGATCCACAACATATTTTTGAAGATTGTAAAAATATTAATTGTCTTCCTTTTGATTTTTATATACCTAAATTAAATATTGCAATCGAATATGATGGTGAGCATCATTATAGACCTTGGAAACATTCTAAAAATCAGACAGATGAAGATGTAATGAGGGAATTTCAAGATATTAAAAAAAGAGACAGTATAAAAACTACATACTGTAAAGATAATGATATAAAATTAATTCGAATTCCATATTTTGATTATGATAATATAGAAACAATTTTGTCAACGGAATTAGTAAGTTGATAATATATATTTATTGGTTATTTAGAGGTAGTTGCGATACCTTTATAATATTTATTGAATGATCTAGATGAAGCTATAGCCCTCACAACGGCGGGCAACCTTATTACGCAGGATGCAAGTAAGACGGGTAAATAATTTGCCCTTAGATAACTATATCGGTTAAAAACTGGGGACAGTCGAGACCGAGGTAACTCATAATAAAATGAGACACCGTAGAGACTGCGGGGTATTATAGGCAACTATAATGCTGAAGTTATCCGTTATTTTAATAACGTAATATACAGTCCGATCTCACGATATAATCCAATTAATGAAACGTGAGACATAGCCAGAAATGACTATGCGCCATATTTATATGGTCAGTAAGCGAAAGCTGAAAGTAACAGAATGAAAGGTATTCGTACCATTGCTCTTCGTCTGACAGGCACGAAGGAAGCCGCAGAAGAACTTGAAGAAATGGGTGAAGACACATCAGACATGATTATGTCTCAATCCAAAATGCGTGATTTAATAATGAACGCAACTAAGGTGGCTTCTAATAATTACCAAGGTTTTGATATTCAAGACGAATTAGGGCGTTATAAGTCAACGTATGAAATTATGCTTGGACTTGCTCAAATTTGGGACGAAATACAACAAGCTGATTTTAAGACTGGTGATAATCGTCAAAACTTATTACTTGAATCAATAGCGGGTAAAAACCGTGCATCAATTGCCGCTTCAATCCTTCAAAATCCAAAAACACTTCAATCTGTATATGAAGATTCTTCTACCAAGGCGGCAGGTTCTGCAATGGAAGAAAACCAGAAATATCTTGAAAGTATATCTGGACATCTTGCAAAACTTCAAAACGCTTGGCAAGAAATGTGGGCTAATGCTGCTAATCGTGATGTTATTAATATTTTTATTGATTTTGCCACATTATTGTTAAATATTATTGATAAAGTAGGACTTTTAGGTTCAATATTCGCACTTGTTTGGGGAGGTTCTATTCTTAAAGGTCTTATGACTGCTGACAGTTGGCTTGTTAAATTTATACAAGGACTTAACAATGCCAAAGAATCTAGTCAAAGTTTAGGTGAAGCATTAAAAACAGCTTTTTCAACAGGAGATAACGGAGGAGATTCACGATTAAAAGGACTTGCGCAAATTCGCAAAGATAAGGAAAATCGTACAAAACCAACTACACCTGAGACTTCTCCTGTTCCAGAAGTTGCACAAAGGGCTTCTGAAGTAACAACTGATATGACAGAAGTTGCCACTAAAAATATTAAAGCCGAAGCTTCAAAAAACGTTACTCAAGCTAATATGCAAGAGATGGCATCTGAAGAAGCACTAAAAAAAGCACAACAAGAAAATACAATTGCAGAGACTGAAGAAACTATTGCAAAGACAGAGGGAGCCTCTGCTTCTCAACGTGCAGTTCAAGAAAATATTAAAGAAGCCGAATCTATTAAATTAACCACTGAAGCTATAAAAGAAAAGGCAGCCACTGAAGCATTACAATATCAAGACGAAAATTCACAAAAATATAAAGGTAGAAAAAAAAGAAGGATGCCTCAACATGATCAAAAAATGGTAGAGGCAGAACTTATTGAATATTATCAAAATATAGCTGATACAGCCGATGAGGCTGCAGAAGCATCTATGGATTGGACACTCGCCTATGTAGGTGGATTTGATAAAATAGAATCAAGTGCAGAAGAAACGACGGGTGTATTTAGTAAAATTAGTACTGGTTTTGGCTCAATGCTTGGATCGATGAGTTCTGGTTTAAGTTCGTTAGGTTCTAGTTTAAGTTCTGTTTTTGTCACATTAGCGACAAATCCCATGACATGGCTTGTTGGTATTCCTGCACTTATTGGAGTGGTTAATGTTGGATTATCAATGTGGCAAAAACACCAACAAGCTTTAATTGATGGTGCTCACGAAGCAACTACTGCATGGAATGATAATAAAACATCGCTTGATAATTATATTCAACAATATCAAGATTTACATACACAACTAAATAACGTTAATTTGTCTGAAGAAGAACAAGCAGATATTAAAAAACAATTATTTGATTTGCAAAAACAGATTACAGATGAATATGGACATCAAGCAGAGAGTGTCAATCTTGTTAATGGACAATTAGATGAGCAGATTCAAAAATTAAGAACAATCAATAAAGAACAGGCAACTAATAATTTGGGTCATAATGCTACAGAATATAATAAAGCCATTGATGAGATGGAACGACAACGTACACTTGAAATTAGTTCTTCCGCAAGTTTAAGCGATGAAGATTTTAAGTCTCTTGTTGAAGGAATAGAAGGTATATGGGGGCGTTATACCGATCAGTCTGGTGCGGAAATAGGATTAACTTTTACTGGCAATGCGACCGAAGCTGAAAAAGCTATGGATGAACTTTTTGCAAGGTTGTCAGAAAAACAAGATGAAATGAAGCAAGATTGGGAAGGTAGCACTTACGAATTATTAACAAATGGGCTTGAAAAAGCAATTCGTAAAAATGACGAAACATTAAGTAAATTTAAAGATGATTACAATTCTTATCTTGAACAATCTATTTATGCCCAAGATGGTACATTTGGTAAAGATAATCTCTCTGCGGGTGATGCTTTGATAGAAGCACAGAAAGCAGTTAATGATTATAATATGGCACTACTTTCTGGTGATTCTTCTCAAATTGAAAAAACTAAGGACGCTTTAGATGAGGTAAAACAAGCCGCCAATGAAGTTGTTGATGCAATGGGTGATCAAAGATTTAATCGTCCATTTCAAGATATTTTTGATCAGGTTAATAAAACTCAAGAAGAAACATATAATGTCAAAAAGAAATTTGATGACCCAAAAGTTAAAAACATAGTTGAATCTGTTTTAGGTACTCCTCAAGAAAATAAAAAATCTGCTGAAGAAATTCCAGATGCTCTTCGTGATGCCGCTGAAAATATTCTTGATGAACAACGCAAAGCATACGAATGGGGAATGAAGCCATTTGGTGTTAATCCTTTACAAGGATTATATGACCAATCGCAATTTGGCAATATTGATATGAATAATCGTCCTACTATAAAATGGAACGATGATTGGAAAAAACAATTTGCTGATGCACTTAAAAGTTGGAATTATAATCCTGAAAATGGAACAATAGATACTGTATTTGGTGGCTCCGATAATTTTAATGGACTTGAAATTGCATTTACTCCTATACTTGCTACAGAAGATGGCAAAGCGGATTTCATGAGTTATGATGCTGTTCATGAATATATTCAAGGATTAGTTGAAAAAGCGACTGACAAAGATGGTAACATTGATGCACAATTGGTCTTAGATTTAGATGCGGGTAAAGTAAAAGATAAAGATATTGTACCCAAACAAATTATTGGCGCTATTGATGGTATAGGTAAATATTCTGCCCAAACAGTCGGTAAGATGATGCACTTTTCTGGCAAAAAAGGGGCTATTTCTTTAGGAATGGAACAATTATCAAAAGCCGCCAAAGATGCAGGTATTGATGTACAAAAAGTTTTAGATATATTACAAAAAACTGGCAATGTAGACGCTTTATCGGGTCTATTTGATGATTTTAAATATGATGTTACAGATATAGAAGGATATTTAAGTGACCTGTCTAATCTTCCTCCTGAAATTGCTGATGATATTCTTACAATAGCGGATGCTTTTGGCATAACTGCTAATTCTTCTTCTGATTCTATTAATGCGGTTGCGGAATTGTTGGGAAGTTTGGGATATATAGCAACTACGTCTTTGGATGAAGCGGGCGAATCTTTTGATCAATTTGCACAAAAAGCTTCTGGATGGATTGAAGAAACATCTAATTTATCTTCTGTTCTTTCTAAAGGGCAAGGATTCTTAACGTTCACTAAAACTCAAGATGACCAAGGGCATGAAATAGCAAGTGAGGTTAAAGCACTTGCTGACGCTTATAAGGATTTGCCGGGATATAATTATGCTTCTTTGTTTGAAGAAACTGCGGGCGGTATTATGGTTAATGCTGAAGCTTTAAGGGCATTACAATCTCAAGAAGAGTCTATGCGTCATGCAGAATTTTATGAGAAACGCCAAGATTTAATGGAAAAATTTACCGCATCTTCTGGAGCCGCCGCCGAAGCATATAGAGCGCAAATTGAAGAACTTGACATGTTGTGGTCTGCTTATAGTGGTGCAACTTCAGCATTAAGCAAATATCAAAATAATCATGGTGCGGCTGATTATAGTACAAATTACAAACTTTTTAGAGATCAAATATTTAAAGAAGGTGATGAATATCTTACCAATGGTGAAATTGGTGAAGAAGGATTCAGACGAATTGCGCAACTGCTTTCATACAAAGACTTGGCATTGGCTTCTGTTGAAGAAGTTAAAGATGCCTATATTAACGGCGCCGACACAATGCAAAAATTCTTTACAGAAGTCCCTGCGGAAGGTGCCGCTTTATGGGCAGATGAAGTAATGTCATGGTCTGAAGAGTATGCTAAAATCACAACGGATGAAACAGGTAAAACTGTTATCTCTATGACAGATCAGAATTTAGATGCTGTAGCAGAACGTTATAGTGTTTCTAAAGATTTAATTCTTTCATTGATGAATGAATTAAATGCAACTGGTTCTAGAATACATTTCTTTACTGATGGTCAAATGCAACAGTTAGAAGAGGTTAACAAACGCGCTGAAGCGGCTAGAAAAGCACTTATTGGAATGAAAGAACAAGGAACTGACCCTGCTCTTGCTAATTCTGATATCCTTAATTTTGATATGGCTAATATGAGCGCTGAAGAATTAGAAGCAAAAATTAAAGAAATTCAAGATTTTAAAAAAGTAAATCCTGATATTGATACCGAAACAGCTTCTTTATTAGATGAATTACTTAAAAGCGCAATTGAAAGTTTGGATATTATTAATGGTAAGGAAGTTAAACCTCAAATAGAAATGGATGTTGATGGTTTAAATTATACTAAAGAAGTTACTGAAGATTTAAATGAACGATTAAAACAAATTAGTGAATATAGAGAATTAGGTTATGATATATCTATTAGTGGAGATGATAAAGTTAAAGAAGTATCTCAAGAAATTGCTTCTTGGTCTGAAGAAATGCAAAAAGCATATGGTTTTGAACCTAGTGTGAATCCTGAAGATATCGCCAAACAAATTGAAGAAAAATTTCCTAATGGAGTAGAATTAAAAGTTGCACCCAAATTAGAGCAAGAACAAGTTGATGCGATAAGTAGTGCCGCTCCCGAAGTGAAAGTGGGCGCTGATACCTTACCTGCTCAAACTGCAATTCAAGAATTAGGTGATGATTTTACACCGATAGAAAAACCAGTAGATGTCGATACTACAGAAGCTGAAGAAAAAACAGATTCTTTATTAGATAAAATAACTGCTCCAATTAAAGCTATTTTTGGTATGGAGGTTTATGCTGACGAGGTAGATGAGGCTAGAGAAGAAGCCGAACAACCCATAGAAACCGATGTTCATTTTAAACCAGAAAATACTGTTCAAGATGCGGCTAATCAAGCAGGTGCTCAACAAGGTGTGAATACCACAACTACTGAAACTAAAGTAACCAATGAAGAAACACATACGGTTGCAACTGCCGATACTTCTCAATTAGATACATTTAATCAAAAAATGCAATCGGTTCAAGCAATGAGTGGTTCAACTGTTTCTATTGGTGTGATAGTTTCTGGTATAGAAAACATTGAAGCGGCTGAAGGTAACATAAATAGATTAATCGCAAAAGATAAATCTAAAGTGACAGTATCTATTAATGGCAACGCCGCAATGTTCAATAAAGTATATATTCAAACAAATTTGGCATTAAATACTCTTGCAAAAAAAGTAACCGAACCTAAAATCACTGCTAATAATTCTAATTTAAAAGATAAAGTATCTGAAGCAAAAAGAAAGTTAAATGATATTGATGATAAAAAAGTTCGTATTACCGCTAGTAATAGTGGTTTTAGTACTATTTCCAGTTGGAAAAATGATGTCTATGACAAATTACATGATAAAGAAATAAAAATTAAAACTACTTATACCTCTAGTGGTACACCGCCTAAAGGTGGCGGTAGTGATTTCCAAGGTTCTGCTCATAACCAAGGTACTATAGTATCTAAAGGTCATGCTTATGCGGGCGGCACTTTATCTGGTAATTGGGGACTTCCGCAAGCAGAAAAAGGTGCTTTAATAAATGAACTTGGTAGCGAAATAGTAGTTACTCCAGACGGGCATTGGCAAATTCTTAATGGTGGTGATCCTACCTTTACCAATCTTCCAAAGGGAGCAATTATTTTTAACCATAAACAAACAGAATCACTCCTTAAAAAAGGTTATATAAATGGTTCTCACGGTAAAATGGTTGGCGGTGCTTTCGCAATTGGTACTGTAGATGACGAAGACTTAGACGGTAATGCATATGCTGTTGGTACAGCCAAGTGGAATGGTCAATTATCTGGTATGTCTCATGCAGCCGGAGGTACTATACGCAGACCAACAACCTATACCCGTAGTGGTTCTAATAATTCTTCTTCCAATAATCGTAGTGGTAGTGGAAATCATCATAGTGGAAATCATCATAGCGGAAGTAACCATAATGGAAGCAACAATTCGTCTTCCAATAAAAAAGCCAAAGACAATCTCCAGACTCTTGATGCTATTGAAATCAGACTTAATCGTATTGACGCATTAATCGCCAGACTAGACACCAATGCGGCTAAAACATATGATACTTTTGCCAATCGTAATACTGCTCTTAAAAATGATTTAGCAACGGTTAATAAAGAAATTCTAGCTATAAATAGTTCTTTAAAGAATTCTGATAAAACTCGTAATTATCTCGTTAAAGCAGCAGATGCCGCCAAACAGGCAGGTTTGCAAAGTGGAGATGAAGGCTACAAAAAGGGCAGTCAAGGTGCTTCTGGCACTTCGCTAAGTCAAACTTGGATTAATCGAATTCAAAATTCAATTAATAGTGGTCAATATTTTACAATTAATGATGTTAAAGATGAAGGTCTTTGGAAAAAGATTCAGGCTTATCAGACATGGTATGAAAAATATGTTAAATTGCAACAGAAAGTTCAAGATCAAACCAACAAACTTTCTCAGTTAACTATTCAGCAATTAACATTAATTCAAACCAAATGGGAAACATCGCTCAATAGTATAGCGGCGAGTATCACCGAATACCAAAATAAAATAGATTTAGAAAATGAAAAAGGCTATGATGCCGCTGAGAGTTATTATAATCAGCAGATTCTTTTAAACAAAAAGAGAAGTAAAAATTTAACCAATGAAGCAGACGAACTTCAAAAGAAATTAAATGAAGCAGTAAAATCTGGACGCATTAAAAAAGATTCTGAAGAATGGCGTAAATGGCAGACTCAGATTAAAAACGTCAAGAATGAAATCATTGCTACTGATAAAGAAATTCAATCTCTTCTGAATTCTATTCGTCAGATACGTTGGGATAAATTTGATCGTGGTCAAGATGAAATTGCTGACATGATTGATGAAGCCGAATTCTTAGGTGGTCTTATTAATGAAATAGACCTCTTTGATAAAGATACTGGTTTTGTCACCGATAAAGGCAAGGCGGCATTTGGTCTTGAAGCCCAGAAATATGACCTTTATATTAAACAGGCTCAAAAATACGGCGAAGCTGTTAAAGAATTAAATGATGAGATAGCTAAAGACCCAAATAATAAAACATTAATTGACCAACGTAATACATGGTTAAAAGCACAGCGTGAAGCTATTGAAAATGCGCATGCTGAAAAAGAAGCCATTGCTGATTTAGTTGAAAAAGGAATTAAGAAACAGATTGAAGTAATGGAAGAATTGATTGATAAATATGAAAAGGCATTGGACGCTGAAAAAGATCAGCAAAAATATGCTGACAGCATAGCTGAAAAACAAAAGAAAATCAATTCTTTACAGAAACAATTAAAGTCTATGGAAGGTGACGATTCTGAGGAAGGTGCTACTCGTAGACAGAAACTTAGAGATGAGTTAAAAGAAGCGCAAAAAGATTTAGAAGAAACTCAAGAAGACCAGAGAATTTCCGATATTAAAGATGCATTATCTGATATGCAGGAAAGATATGAAGAATTCCTGAATACAAAGTTAGAAGATATTGATGCACTTTTACAAGAAGTTGTTTCTGGAGTTAATCAATCTGGTGCTGATATTAGTACTACGATTCAGAATGTCGCTAAATCTGTAAATTACACAATTAGTAGCAACTTACAGGCGACATATAAAGATGTGCAGAATCTTAGTGCGAATGTTGCTAATATAGCTAATCGAATTGATGCATTAGTTAGTGGAACATCTGATACCAACGGAACTATTACTAACACGTCTGCAACAACTGTTAAGAATACACCAACTCCTGATGTCCCCAAAAAAGTTGAAATGCCAACTGAACCTAAGAAAACAAGTGGGTCAAGTGGATCAAGTGGTAAGAATGGTTTTGTAAAAGAAAACGGAAAAACTTATTATTATAAAAATAACAAAAAACAATCTGGTTGGCAAACTGTTGGTGGTAAGAAATATTATTTAAGCACCAAGGACAATAGTTTGCTTACTGGTGTACAAAAAATTGGCAAGAATTATTATTTATTAGATAGTAAAACAGGCGAATTAAAAGATAAATATACTGGATTATACAAACAAAACGGTAATACTTATTACTTTAAATCAGGTAATATTCAAACTGGATGGCAATCTATGAAAGAAGGTAGGCGTTATTTCAGCACTAAAACTGGCAAAATGCTTACAGGTATCCAAACAATTGGAAAAGATAATTATTATTTTAATTCTAATGGTATACTGCAAGTAGGTAAATTCAATGTTGGCGATTACAGTTATGAAACTGATAAAGATGGTAAGATTAAGAAAAAGACCCGTAGAACTGGTGGCGTTCCCGCAATAAAAGGTAGTACGATTAAAGATAAATCGCCTACTAAACTTTCAGGCATTGGTATAAAAGGACTTGCTTCTGGAACTAAGAAAGTTTCAAAATCTGACCTCTATCAGGTTGATGAAAAAGGTAATGAAGTCTTTATTAATAAACAGGGCAAGATTTATACTCGTCTTGAAAAAGGGGCTACTGTTCTACCCCATGATGCGGCAATTAATCTTCTTAAAGGCATGAGTAATCCTGTTGAATTTATTGCAAGTCATATGGATATGCGTCCTAATAAAAATATTACTACTAATAATACAACTGGAGATACTGTTAATTATATCACGTTTAAGATGGATGGAGTTACAAATTATGCAGAATTCATGCGTGAAGCACAACGTGATCCTAATTTTACCAAATATATTCAAGAAATATCTATTGGTAAGTTAAATGGTAATAATTCTCTCAAAGGCAATTCTATTCGTTTTAGATAATATTATTTACAATGGGCACCTGTAAAAGGGTGCTCATTGTTTTAAAGGAGATATAAAAATGGATAAAAAAGATATATTTCAGGAGTATATGAAAAAGCTAAAACAATGTGATGAAATAATTAAAGATAATCAAAAAATTGCTCGACAATTGAGAGCAGAATTAAAAGAAGTTGAAGACTTAAAACAACAACTTCAACAATTGATAGAATTAAACTCGCAATAAAATGAAAGGTGGTGCTATGAGTTGAGTGTAACAAATTTTATGTATGATGGTATTAGCTTGCATAATTTTAATAATGGTAAATATATAATGGCAAACTTTACCACGGGTAATGTTCCGACAGAAGGACAGAGAAATATCGCACAAACACCATTGTTTTCAGGTAAGGAACAGCCTTTTTTATATCAGAATTACTCTTCTACTCTTTCATTTATTATTACTATTATAAAAAATCCTTGTATGGATGAAAATATTTATTTTAGCGTAGAGGATATAGAAGAATTGAAAAGATGGTTATGCAGACCAGCACCACATGTTTTTCGATTGATAGAATCCCAATATAGTGATGTATTTTGGGAAGGAACATTTAATCTTACAGAAGAAGTTGCTGGATCAAATCGTATAGGTGTAACCATAACTTTTGTAAGTACCCGACCTTATGCGCTTCAAAACGATGTGCAATTTTATGGAACGGTTAACGGTGGAGAATCGATAACAATTAACGACCTCTCTGTGGAACAAGGATTTTTATATCCTGATATGGGGATTGTTTGTTTAGAAAGTGGTAATTTAGAAATACATAACGATTTTGAAAACAGAACTACCATTGTTAAAAATTGTGAAGCAGATGAAGAAATTACTTTTTCTAAATATTTACAGATTTCCTCCTCTAATGAGAATCATGATGTTTACAATGATTTTAATTATCAATTTTTCAGGATATGTAATAATTATGAAACGAATGAAAACGTGGTCACCTTTTCTAAACCATGTAAATATTCCATTGTATATAATCCAATAAGAAAGGTGATCCCGATATGAATAGATAAGGAAGGAGGGAAAAATGAATAGAATAGAACAAGATTCAGCACGACAACCCATTATTCCCTCATGTATTCTTGCAAATAAAAGTGGGCAAAAATTAGGGGTTGTTTTAATAGATGAGCAAACCTTAACAGTGAAAGTATCTTTAGAAGATAGCCATATATTACTATCTGAAATGTCGTGCGATGTACATAAATATATTAATACTTTTAAAAACCCATTATGGGATAAAATAAAAAATTTTAAATTATTATACATACCAATTTATGTACCTCATATTAAATCTAAAGGTTTATGGTATGAAATTACAGTAACCATTGATGAAAATGACGAGACCGTAAAACATTTAACAGGGACGTTGGCACAATATGCTGAATTAAATCAATCTAAAAACTTTGAAGTAGAAATCCGTACAGAAGAAGATATTGACAGAGATGATTATGAAGATACAGTTTTTTATAATCCTGATAATCCGCAAGCTTCTATTGTAGACAGAATATTACATGATAAAGCTAGACATTATTCTGTTTTTCATGTGGACGATACTTTAAAAAATTTAAAAAGAACTTTCTCGTTTGATAATAATGAAGTAATATCTTGTTTAAAAGAACTTGCAGAAGAAGTTGATTGTATTATTACATTTGGTGAGTCTCAACAAACTGATGATATTTTTAAAAGAACGATTTCTTTTTATGATGCCAAAGATTATTGTCCTGAATGTAAAAGACGTGGAGACTTTTCCAATGGATGTACTAATCCAGATTGTACGCATAGTCAAAAAATAATTCCACGTTATGGTAAAGATAGCGGAATTTTTGTCAATAAAGATAACTTGGGTGAAAATATAAATTTATCCATAGATACGGATAATATTAAAAACTGTTTCCGCTTAGGTGCGGGGGACGATGATATGACTGCCGCTATTGTTAACTGTAATCCGTCTGGATCAAGATATATATGGCATTTTACTGATGAAATGAAAGAAGATATGTCACCAGAACTAAGACAAAAAATAAATGAATATGAAACTTTATATGAGGAATATTATTATTCTTATCCATTTAATGGTTTAACAAATGATGATATCTCAACTTATAATACATTAGCGTCAGCATATCAAGATTATTCTAAAGAAGAATTAATTAATTTCACATATCCTATAATAGGATATTCCAATTTAACATTAGCATATTACTACGCTCTTTATTTGGAAACGTTCTTAGATAATGTGATGATGCCCTATTCGCCTGAAGTAGTGGATACAACTGCTATTGAACAATTGTCTTTATATAAAGAAACAAAAATTGGCGTGCGTGCTTTATCCTCAATGAATGAGACTACTTCGGCTAATGAAGTAAAAGAATCAGTAAAATTATATGTCGATACATCACGTTATTCCATACAAGTTGAGACCAATTCTTATGTGGGTCACAGTTGGTTCGGAACAATTACATTAACATCCTTAACTGATGAAGAAGATACAGCTACTGAACAAAAAACCATTACTTTTACAGAAGCTACGGGCGATTATATAAAAGGACAAGTAGAAAAATTCGTTAAAAAAAAGGAAGCTTTATTAAGCGGTATTGTTAATCTTTTAAAAGCTGATAGTACCACCTTTGCAGAAGAAGTCCCCAAATATAATCTCACATCTCTTTCTAATATTTCTCAGACTATTAATGCCGTTTTAAATATTTTAGATGAAGCAGGAATTACAGAGCAATCTCAACCAGACGTATATGACGAAATATATGCACCCTATCTAGAGAAATTAGACATAGTTAATTCTGAAATAACTATTAAAGAAAATGAAGTCAAGGCTCTTAAAGGTATAGTCAAAAAGATAAATACTCAACAAAAAAATGTCAATAATGCTTTAAATCTAGAAACTTATCTTGGAGAGAAATTATGGTTGGAATTATTAGCATTTCGGAGAGAAGACGAACAAGAGAATAACAATTTTATCAGTGATGGATTAACAGATGTTGAACTGATCCAAAATGCGATGGAATTTTTTGAACGAGCAAACGAAAATATTGCCAAACAATGCGAATCTCAATATACGATTTCTTGCGCATTAAAAGATTTATTGCTTTTGTCTCCTGAAGTATATGAATCTAAAATAAATGATTTTGATGTGGGTAATTGGCTACGCATTGAAGTAGATGACAAAATTTATAAATTACGACTAGTAAGCTATCAAATAAATTTTGGAGCACTAAATAATATACAAGTTGAATTTAGTGACGTAAAAACGACTAATGATTTCTTTTCTACTTTTGCTAATATGCAAAAAGCTACAAGAAACAATAGAAAAACTTTATCTGATGTATCTAAAAAAGTAGACGCCTCTGATGAGACTATTAATATTGTTAAACAGATTTCTCAAATTACACAAGGGGGAAATAATCAATATATTGCAACAATAAACTATGATGCTGTTATGGTAAGTGATGATCAGTCTTTAGAAGATTATTTGTCTAAATTGTCTAAAGAAATTAATGGTTCATTATTAATTACTCTTACTAATGAATTTCAAGCTGTTTCTACAGATGAAGACGGAGAAAATGGTGATTATAGTGATTGCTATACTGATGTTTTATTATATTATGGTACAAATGATATTACAGATGACTCCACTGTGGTATGGAATGTCAGTATCCCCTCAAATATCACAGGAGAATGGAATGGCAAAACGCATCGTATTACTGTGCGTAATGTTACTGGTAATTACGGAATTGTGGAAGTCAGGGCAACATATAAAGATTTAGAGGTGCGAAAGAATTTTGCGATAAAAAAAATAAAGGCGGCTTCCTCTCCTATCACTGTAGAAATTACATCTAGTGCAGGAAACATTTTTAAAAATAGAGGTATTAACACTACTCTTACAGCAACTGTTAAAAGAGGTAATAAAGATATAAGTGATACTGTCACAAACTTTCATTGGATTAAATATGACAAAGATGGAAATTTAGACCCCAATTGGAGTCGATTAAATACACGGATTATTACTCTTACTTCAACAGATTTGTTAAGTAAAGCAATATTCACATGTGAAGTATCAATTGATTAAGAAAGGAATAAAAAACTATGGCACAAGTTACATATGGTTCAATAACATTGGTAGACCTTACTGATGTTGGGCAATTATCTGTATATCCCACAAGTAATCAGCCACTTTCAATTATATATGACCCAGATCAAAACAGTTATACTCCTAACTGGGGGAGCACAAATTTAACACTGTCTCCATCAATTTATTATAATACAACTGTGTTAAAACCGCCAGCGGACGGCCTTACCGTTACATGGACGAGACGAGAAGGAACAGCTGCCGCAACAGCTTTAACAACAGGAGAAACTTTACAAACTAATGGAGATTTAAAAGTAACGGCAAATAAGTTTACACCAAATTCTTCTATGATAACTTATATCGTTACTGTTGAATATATAGAGCCAGAAACACAAAAAACTTTAAAAGCGGAAGGTCAGATTACGTTTAGCCTTGTTAAGTTAGCATCTTCTGCTAAGACATGTATTATTTCTGGTGAAAATGTTTTTAAATATGACAAAGACGGAACATTAGTTACTAATAGTACAATCACTCTTACTGCTACTGTAAATAATGTTTCAATTTCAACTTGGCAATATAAAAAATCTGATGGAACGTGGGCTAATTATCCTAATCTATCAGCTACTCAATTAAAGGCGGCAACTCTTGCCGTAAAATCTACAGACGCAGTATTTACTAGTGACGTTGCAACTATTAAAGTTCTTACTGATGATGCAAACGTATATGATATACATTCAATTACAAGATTACGTGATGGTGCACCTGGAGATAAGGCAGTAAGTGCAGTCCTTACAAATGATAATCAAAGAATTCCATGTGATGCAGAAGGAAATCCTATAGCGGGCGCTTTTGATGAAGCTAAATCTCAAGTTATTATTTATAATGGTGGTATAGATGATACTGCGAACTGGACAATTTCAACTGCCGCAACAAATGCTACTATCACAAAGTCTAAAACAACAGCGACTAATGATACAGTTACAGTAACTGGTATATCAAGCGCAACTGGCAGTGTTACTTTTACTTGCCAGCGTAGTGGTTACGGTAATATTATTAAGACTTTTTCTTTAGTAAAAGTTACAGCAGGACAGAATGGTACTTCACCTACAATTCACTCATTAGATTGTAGTGCATTAGCGATTAATAAAACTACACCTTCTGGTGATACAGCTGCCGCTTATTCTCCTACTAGCGTTACAATTAAAGCTTACGAGCAGACAGGCAGTGCTGCAAAAACTATTTTTACAACAGGACGCTTTTGGATTAAAGCTGGTTCTACTAATATATATAAGTCTTCTAGTGATGAACAGACAGGTACTTATACTATTACTTCTACAAACATGGCAACAGCCTTTTCTAAAGCTAATTACATGACTGTTGAATTGTATGCAAGCGGAGGTTTTACTACTTTACTTGATAGTCAGACTATTGTATTTACTTCTGACGGGGCAAAAGGTGAACAAGGTGAAGAAGGTGAGGCTGGCGCAGATGCGATTAATGTAGTTATGGGTAATTACGCAGATGTAATTCCATGCACTTCCGCTAATAAACCTCAAGCTTCAACTACTATAGATATTCCTTTTGTGGCTTATGAAGGTATTACACAAGTTCCTTGTTCGGTCAGTGCACCTACTTTACTTGGCGTAACAGCAACTGTTACCAATTCTACTGCTAGTGCGGTAGGTCATGTTAAATATGTATTAGGGACTAGTGTAAGTGTTAGCGCTGCATCAGGAACAGTACCTTTAACATTTACAGTAACAACAGCATCAGGAGCAACAAAAGAAATTACACAAAATTATACTTGGACACGCAGTACAGCGGCAACCAATGGTGTTAATGCAAAATTATTTGAATTATATACAATCGGTGGTAATGTATTTACTAGCCGTGATTCACAAAATATTACTATTTATGCACGTCTTATGGATGGCTCTACAAATAAAACAACTTCTTGTACCAACTGGGTATGGTCTAAATGGCAAAATGGTGCATATACAGATATTTCAGGTCAGACAACAAGTTCATTAGTTGTAAATAATTCTACTGTTGAAGGTTTTGCTTCTTATAGATGTACATGTAAATATAGTAATGCTACTTACACTGCTTATTATTCTTTGATTGATAAACTTGATCCTATTCAAGCGGCAGTCTTTTGTTCGTTAGGAGAACAAATCGTTAATGGACAGGGTATCGGCGCATTTTATGTTATCGTTACTGATACAGGAACTGGTCAAGAATTAGATGCTCTTAAATCAGATAGATTCTTAACGGCGGCACCTAGTAACCCAACAACAGGAGATTTCTATTATCACCTTAATTCAACGAATAAAACTGTTGTATTAAAGAAATATACAGGCAGTGCTTGGGCTGATGCAAGTGAGACATATAAGGGTACTTATACATGGACATTCCGTGATGCAAGCGGAAATGCTACTACATTTAATGGTTCCGCAGAAGCTACAGGTAAAGTAATTTATGTAGATGGTACATTGGTTTCAAAGAAAATTATTGCAGATGTAAAGGTTGAAATTTGATAGTTGTATTAGTATTAAAAAAATGCTGATACAACTATCGGCATTTTTATGGAAGAAAGGGAAAAATTTATGATAACTTATGGTTCAACAACTCTTACTTCTTATAATACTATAACAAAAATAGAAGTATATTATTATAAATCAACAAGTCCTACGAGCCTAAGCGGAGGTTCGTGGTCTACTACCAAGCCTACATGGGAAAATGGTAAATATATTTGGCAAAAAATCAGAACAACATATGAGGGTAAACTTGAAAACGGACAATATTATTCTGAATCTGATCCTGTTAATATTACAGGTCAGCAAGGTCAGCAAGGCGTGGCAGGTACATCTGCTTACTCATATAAATTAACTGCGTCTGATACAATAGTAACTATATCAAAGACAGGCACATATTCTACAGATAAGATTACTTTTTCGGCAACATCTAAACAAGGGACTGATAATGTCACTGCATATTCAGGAAGATTTAAAATTGAAACAACGTCAGATGGTATTACATGGACTACAAGATATCCTATATCTGGTACTGGTGTCGATGAATCCTCTACTACATTTACAATACCTGCAAATATATCAAATATTAGATGTTCATTATATCAAACAGGGGGCATGACTGTTTTATTAGATATTATCAGTGTGTCTATTGTTCAGGATGGTACAGATGGAATTGATGGCACTTCCGAAAATTTATTAATGGATGTCTATGTACCATCGTTAACTAGAGTAAAAGCCCCTTGGAATAGATACATATCTAATGCCAGTAATTCGACTATTACAGGAGAATTTATTGAAGAAGCTAATTTGCCAGACCCCAATGCTACACATTTTTTTAGATTTACTGACAGCTCAGCTACCACACATGGTAGAGGATTGTGCTTTTATACTAATGGCACACCACCTTTCGTTAATGGACACACATATAAAATTGGGTGTTGGGTAAGAAAACATGCAGGAGAACCCAAAATAAACATACTTTTAGGTAGTATGTCAGGAGGTTTTCAAAAAAAGTCTATAACTAATACAGATTGGGAATGGATAGAATGGGTGCGTACTTTTGGAGAAACTGATAGTATTATTGACACACATAATAGTACATATAAGAGATTATATTTTTATTTTTATAATAATAACGTTGAAGGTTCATCTCTTGATATATGCGGTTTTAGATTAGAAAATGTTCAGACCGATATTAGCACAGCACGAAATTTATTGTTTAAAACCGAAAAATTAACAGATTGGGGAATTACTAATGAGACTACCATTATTGATGGAATTGTGACTATTCCAGAAGTGACTGCTAATACCATAAGAGGTATATATTCTACTAAAAACTTTGATTATGAGTTAATTAGAAATCAAACTGCTATATTCTCTGTAAGAGTTAAAGCTGAAGCAGATAAAATTTGTGGTTGTAATTTATGTATTGGGTTAACTTCTACCGAGGATTCAACAACAATTCAAAAATATAGTAATAACTATGTTTGTTTTACTGGTACTGGAAATTGGCAAACAATTTGTATTGCAACACCGATAAATGATGAATATTTTGCGTCTGGAGACGGGGCGGTTGATTATGACAATTGTTGGGTGGCAGTTAAAATTGAATCATTAGGAACTTATCATAATGGTTTTCAAATTAAACAGCCTCAATTTTCATTAGGTACAACTGCTACAGCATGGTCAGCGGCACCTGAAGACATTGAAGCTAATATGCAAGAAAAGGTAGATAATATTGAAATTGGTGGAAGAAACATTTTATTAAATTCTGCAACTAATTTTCCTAAAATATATAAGTCTTCTACATTAACAACAGAAAAAGATATAGTGGTTCCTGAATTTAAATGCACAAATGGTTTACGATGTTATGGTAAAACAGGAACAGATAGTAGTATATGTTTATTAATTAATGATAATTCTCATGGATTATCAGTTTCATCTACAAGAAGTGTAAAAGATCAACAATATGTATTATCTATGTATATAAAAAATAATCATGAAACTAATCCATTTTTTGTTGATTCCACTATACCCTCTATTTCTGGTACCCAAAGCATACAACCGGGAGAAGCAAAAAGAGTTATATTTTATGCAACGGGTAACGATTATCATATAATTCAGATGATTTTAAAAACCAATGCCGCTGAAGATGATTATGATATAACTCTTTGGCATCCACAGATTGAATTTGGTAACAAAGTTACAGACTGGTCTCCTGCTCCAGAAGATGTAAATGAAAATATTCAACAAGTGCAGGATAATTTAGATAATCTAGAAATAGGTGGTAGAAATTTAATTATTGGCACTTTAAACCCAGACGCCAGAAGTGGTGGTATTTATAGACCTCATCTTCCCGGACAAATAGCTAATACAGGAGGACGTGGAACGTGTACGGTAGCTGAGCATGGACTAAGATTTACAAACACAACCGCTAATTGGGAATATATTTATTTTGGTTCATCTGCGAATACTGCCGAACCTTGTATGCTTGGTTTAGAAGCAGGACAAACTTACACTTTATCCGCAGATTTGTCATGGAAAATATTATCATCTGACACAGGTAAAGCAAATACGACTACATATGGTATGGGCGCATTACTTGCGTATTCTTCAGAAACGAATCCAAATGACTTTGTAACAGCAGTGAGTGATTATCCACTTCCAATTACACAAGCAAACAAAGGAACAGATATGTCTGGTAGACTTGAATTCACATTTACTGTTCCTTCTGATGCAATAAGATTATATCTTGGTATTAGGGCAAATAATACAACAGCAAGTCATTATGCTATTGGTGATTATCTTGAAGCCAGAAATCTGAAATTGGAAAAAGGTAGTAAAGCTACCGACTGGACACCTGCTCCAGAGGATATTGAAACTGAAATTACATCTTTAGAGGAAAATTTAAAATCTCAAATAGATGAAAAAATTCAGACATTTTATCAAGCAACCAATCCTGCCGATTCTTGGAATGAAGACGCACGTTCTGCCCATGAAGGTGATCTTTGGTATTATACAGGAGATACGACAACCACATATACGAAAGATAACGTATACAGATATAACGCTTCAAACAATACATGGACGGTTTATTCAGCTTCTGGTGAATTGTTTGATAAAGTCGATGGTAAAACAACAATTTATTATGGTACCACATCTGGAACTTATACAGATGTAAAAATTGGAGATTATCTTGTTGATTCTACTGATGGTAGCAGTTATAGATATGATGGTAGTGATTGGGTTAAGGTAACCGATTATAAAACTGGTATAGATGCCGCTCAAGCTTCTGCGGATACCGCTCAAGCTTCTGCGGATACCGCCAATGATAAAATTGATAATCTCGAAATTGGTGGGAGAAATTTAATATTAGATACAGCTATAGAAAGAATATCTTCTGCATCTGCTGATAATTCGGCATATGTAATGCCCGCCCCCATGATGAGTGATTATGCTTCTGGGATTTTAAATAATCGAGATGATTATTTTACATATTCTTTTGATTATGAAGTGACAGGAAATGAAGCTTCTAATGCATATATTTACGTTCAAATCAGAGGTGGATCAGTTCCAAGTACTTCTGATGGTTATTATTCATACGTGTTAGAAAATCCGACAGGAAAATATTGCTGTACATTTAAATTAACCGAAGCACAGGCTACAGGAACATATAAAGGTTGTGGTATACGTTTAAAAAATGCAACAGATGGGGCTATTATAAGAGCATGGAACATTAAACTCGAAAAAGGAACTAAAGCTACAGACTGGTCTCCTGCTCCAGAGGATATTGATGCCAACATTCAACAAGTACAAAATAATTTAGACAATCTTGAGATTGGTGGCAGAAACTTACTTAGAACAGAACCCAAAAAATATGTCCCTACAGATTATAGTGCTTATGAATTTACACTAACAGAACCTCTTGAAGTAAATCAAACTTATACAATCCATTTATGGAATGTAGATGTATCGCATTCAGCAAAAACTGAAGACCAATTAGGTATTAGTGTTTATTATTGTGGGGGAACTGTAAAATTTGGAACATGGCAAGGAACCAATTATTTTGTAAATGGTCATGCCGATCATTTAATTCTTACATTTACGCCTACAGAAGATGATATAAGTCATTCAAATGTAGTTAACGCAACAACTAAATTTATTAGACTTTATAATTCATATCCTAATACTAGTGGCACAAGAAATATGTCTATTGAAAAATGGAAGCTTGAAAAAGGTAGCAAAGCAACTGATTGGTCTCCTGCACCTGAAGATACACAAAGTAGCATTAATACCGCATTATCGCAATCAATATGGTATGCAACATGTGACACAGCAGGTGACGTTTTAATTAAAGAAGCTACGATAACTCCTGCTGTAGATAATTTTACATTAAATGTAGGTACTACAGTTAATGTTAAGTTTGAAAACGCTAATAATGGAGATAGAAACAGTCTTAAATTAAATGTAAATAATACTGGTGACAAAGATATTAGATATATGAATAATGCGACCATGGTGGCTATTCCTTCTAATGGATATATTATAGCTGGTGGTACATATTTGTTTGTATATGATGGTACGTATTGGGTAATCCAAAATCTTAATTACAATACCAATGATAATTATTACGATAGAAGACAACATAAAAACAATATTACAGCGGCAACAGCGATTACTGCAAAACATCTTATAGTAGGTACTTCCGCAGGATATAAACAAATTGCATCAACTTCTGGTGGCTCTTTGGAATTCGATCTTGGTTATCCTATTTTATGGGCATATTCAGCTATTAAAGCCACTGAAACTTCAACAGCTACTTATGAAGCATATCCTAGCGTAAACTTTTCAACATCTGGTACTATTCAAGATGGAGCCGCTAATAAAATGCTATGGTTAAAAGGTACTATTACAGGAACAATATTTAAATTAGCACCTTCTAATTTTTTAACAACTAAAATACCAAATCAAAATGATGACATGTATTATATTCCATTAGGAATAATGTCATCTGCCACAGTAGGTTATTTTTCTTCTTCTAACAGAATTTATGCTTATGTGGACGATGAATTTCAGCCATTAGATAATGCGGCTATTTTACGTGCGGCAGAAGCTAAAAAAACAGCAACTAATTATATGTCATCAGATAATACAGGCATTATGGTTGCAGATTTAAAAGACGGTGAACAACTTCCCGCTAATGCAACTGGTGGAAATGTTTTTATAACTGCGGGTTACGGAGAAGGGGAAGCCGCAGTTGATATGGGTGTACATATTAGAGATGGACAAGAAGATTTAGCAATATTTGGTGAATCTACAAGAATTGGTAAAGAGAATGATAGTAATGTTAATATTGATAATAACGGTATAATAATAAATAAGGGTTTAAAAGAATTGGCTAAATACTCTTCTAAAGGAATTGTTTTTGATGAAGAAACACCTTATAAAATTGGCAATGATAACTCATATATTGCTTTTGAAGATACTGACAATGATAATAAAGCGGATTCTTTAAGTATAGTTGCCGATTCTATTTATTTTAGAGATACAGCCAATACTAATATAAAAGACACACTTAATGACTTACAATCTGATTTGGCTATTGCACAGGAAGACATTGATCTAAAAAATAATTATATTAAAATTAATACAAGTGAACCTTCTATTGTTATTTCTGCTTCTTCTAACACAAATGATACTAATTTAAAATTAGAATCATCTCAATTATCTTTTCAAATTGACGGACAAACAACTGCAACTATAACAAATGATCAAATGAATATCCCAACTGCATCTGTAACCAACTTATTTATGCAGTCTACTAATACATCTACTAATACAGTATATGAAAAAGTATGGGTTATGAGAACAAATGGTCATTTATCTTTAAAAACAATTACAAGAAATTAAAAAAGGTGGTAATATATGTCATATTATTATGGTTCTGTTATGGATGGAACGTATGGAGCACGACCATACTTAGATGTTACTGTTTCACAAGGCGATACCGCTTGGACATTTGTAATTAAATTTGGCGTTCAACCAACTAAATTAGCTATTCCTTCGGGACATACTGCAAAAGGAAAATTAACTGGTAATGTTGAATGGAAAACATATTCTAAAACAACTACTGCTTCAATAGCTAAAAATGCACACTTTCAGGTAGGAACTTTAACAATAACAAGAGAAAGATATGCTTCTTCTTCTCGTTCTTTTCAAGTTGATTGGAATGGCGCATTAACAGGAGGAACAGCAACAGGAACTGACGTTGTAGCATCGCCAGCATCATATTCTACTTCAATAAATCCTCTTGCTCATTATTATATTCAATATAATAAAAATGCAAACGATAGTTCTATTTCTTCAATGCCATCTAATCAAACTAAAGTTCATGGAACTGCATTAACATTATCATCTACTAAACCTACAAGAACAAATTATACTTTTGTATCATGGAACACTGAACCTGAGGGATCAGGTTCCTCTTATAATCCAGGATCATCTTATACCGCTAATGCGGCTGTAACATTATATGCAATTTGGCAAAGAAATTATGAGCCTCCTCAAATTAAAAATTTGACTGCTTATAGAGTAGATACTAATGATCCCCCTCAAATTGATTCAGAAGGAGTTCGTGCTAATGTAGAATTTATTTGGACGCCGGGAGTAGATGATAGTGGAACAGTTACTCTTAGTCAAGTTGAAATTAAATGGAAAAGAGCAATAGATTCCACTTATTTAAGCGGAAATTCTGTTGTTATTAATAATCCTTCAAATACAGTAAGTGCTGTTATTGGAGTTACTAATTCAACATTAAGTACAGAGTTTCAATATGATATACAGGTAATTTTAACGCCAACACGTAATCATCCTACAATTACTCGTATGACTTATGTATCAGTAGCTTCATTCATTATGGATGTTAATACAGAAGGAAATGCGGTTGGTATTGGGATGGTAGCACCTGATGATATAACAGGAAATAGTCAATTACATATTGGATCTGATACTTATTTTTATAATCCTATTTACATAAAAAATATAACTACAATATATGATACTAAAACGACTGCTTCTTCTACACAAAATGAATATACTTATGCTAATATTCCTGATTTAGCTAAATATAATATAATTGCAATTAAAGCAGAAGTTCGTAATATTAGACAATTTTTATATTTTATAAGACCTTTTGACAATATTCCTCAAATGATAATAGATATGTCTGGTACTACTTATATTCGTGGTCAATTTATAGTTGATTGGACGAATAATCGAATTGGTGTCCGTTGGGTAAACGGCACATCAGATTTTGCTACAAATATTTCTTTCCAACAAGTTTGTGGAATAGGATAAAATTAAACAACGAGGTGAATAATTATGGCAAATAATGATAATATTATTTATGCTAAATTTAATCATGGTCGTGAAATAACGACCGATTCACGCTCTCAGTATGCTTATGGGCAGGTGTTGAAAATAAGCGGACTTCACCTGCCCGCAAGTTTTGACGCAGATGTTTCAAACAAAGGCGATAAACAAGCAAAGGCTGTAATAGGAACAGATAATGAATTACCAATAGATGATGCGTACTTCTTATCAGGTAAAGACGTTATCGTAATGATTAATGTACATGCCGCAGATAAAGATGGACGTACTAAATATATTATTAGGATTCCTGTTGAGAAACGTCCTGAACGTGCGGATATTGAATTAGAACCTGTCGAACAGGACGTTATTTCTACAGCTATTGCGACTTTAAATGAAGCGATTGAACAAACTTCGGCAAATGCGGAAAGTGCCGAAAATAGCGCAAATCGTGCTCAACAGTCGGCAATAGATGCGGAAACATCAGCTACAAATGCATCTAATTCAGAAGCGTTAGCACAACAGTATATGGAACGTGCAGAGACTGCCGCTGAGAATGCGGAACAATCTGAAACAAAAGCAAAAGCGTCTGAAGAACATGCTGAACAAATTGCGAGTGATATTGAACAATTTACAGAGCGTGCGGAAACAGCTTCCACGAATGCTGAATCTTCTGCTTCGACTGCAAGCCAGTATGCTACTTCTGCATCAAATAGCGCAAATATTGCGACAGCTAAAGCAAGTGAGGCGTCAACTTCTGCTGAAAATGCAAGCCGTTCTGCTATTAATGCGACAGGGCAAGCCACAATTGCAACTCAAAAAGCAGAATTAGCAGAATTACATGCAACGAATGCTAGTAATAGCGCATCGGAAGCAAATCGATATGAAAGAATGGCACAATCAGAAGCGCAGTCTGCATCACAAGCTGCTTCAGCGGCTACAACCGCAAGAGATGAAGCACGAACCGCTAGAAATCAAGCGCAAACAGCAAAAACACAAGCGGAGACTGCTAAAACACAAGCACAAACTGCAAATACGAATGCACAAAATGCCGCAACGAGAGCGTCTACGTCTGCAACTTCCGCATCTCAATCAGCTACGAGTGCTGAAGAAAGTGCACAATCCGCATTGGCTTCTAAGGAAGCGATTGAAAATATGAGCGTGACTGCACAGACTTTGAATCCTGATCAACAGGCAACTGTTACTAAAGAAGTTGATTCAGAGACTGGCGCTATTACTATTAATTACGGGATTCCAAGAGGGGCTGATGGAGAAGCTGGTGAGAGTGGAGTCTACATCGGCACTACTCCACCCGAAGATGAAGATATAAATGTATGGATTAAAACAGATGAAAATCCTGATAGCATGGATAATTCGTTTGTAATCACATTTACCGCACCAAATGATGTTGATTTTTCAGATTCTACACATTTACATTTTCAAGTAACATCAGATAAGACAATGGGTGAAGTTATGTCTGCTTATAATAACGGAAAACACTTAATTGGCATTTTGACTATCCCAATTGACGATGTAGAAATAATATCTTATTTTAACAATGCAGATGTATCTGTTGTATCTATTAATGGAAGTAATATGTATGGTTGTACATTTTTTAATACTACTGTCCAATACATAAACGGTAAATTTGAAATTAATTTTACTAGTATTCAAATGGCTGAACAAAATTCAACCACTATGTGTCAATATTCCAGTTATAATTATGAAGAACCGTAAGAATAAAACAATTGAATATAGAACTAACGACCTCATGAAAAGAGAGGTGATTTAATATGAGTGTATTAAAAATAAAGGATCAAAACGGACAGTGGACTGACGTTTTGAGTATTAAAGGAGAAAAAGGAGATAACGGTCAAGACTACGTTCTGACTGAAAATGATAAACAAGAGATTGCGCAAGATGTTGCGGAAATGGTTGACACTGACATGGTAGTTACGTTTACTATTCCGTGGGTAAATAATGATTTTGGTGAAGGTGGCACAGCTGATAAAACTTTCACGGAAATAAAAACCGCAGTTCTTGAAGGAAAACATGTTATTGGTAAATTATATATAACAGCTAATGGCATGTCTCAATTTTTAACAACGTTACCTATAGTAACATACTTAGCAGAAATTGGGGATACTATAACTTTTAGCACTTACTCTTCATTTGGACATGATAGCGATTTTAAAACTATAAATACTATCATGACAGTGTTTATTATTAGTGATGAAACTGATGATACTATTATAGCTAAACGAACCAAAGAAATAGCAACAGAAGAATATGTTAGAGAGAGTATAAATGCTATTCCTGATGCACCTGTTAAGGATGTACAAGTTAATGGAGCAAGTGTCGTTTCAGATGGTGTAGCTAACATTTCTATTCCTGAACCTGATCCCAAAGGGATGGTTGTAAAAACTACTCTTGTTAGTGATAATCGATATACAATTGATTCTACTTACGATATTATTAAAACGACTCTTTCAGCTGGAATAAATGTTATAGTTATGGCACAGAATATACCACAGCCTTATGTCGGTAATATTCAAATGGATGGTGTATGGTATTTAGCCTTTGGGGTATCTACTACATATAACAATTATGCGACTCTTATGGGTTTTTTAATACCAGAAACATATCAGAATATAGCTGTCTGGGTAGAACAATCTGTACATATTCCTACTCTTGATGATAGTGATATTGATGCTAATATAGTATGGAGTAGTAGTAAGATAAGTAATGAACTTTCTCAAAAGGTTGGAGACGTGCAGATTAACGGCACGAGTATTGTTAGTAATGGTGTAGCGAATATACCATTTATTGGTTATAGCCAACATGGTATTGCAAAATTATCTGCAAATACTAATACAGGCGGTTTATCGACCGATGCTACAGGGGTTATTTATATTGATCATGCCACATCAGCATTAATTAAAACTGGTACAAATAGATTTAGACCAGTCGCTCCCGATTTACAACACGAATCGGTTTTCTACGGACTCGCTAAAGCGGCAGGAGATACCACGCAATCAGCAAGTAGTAATGCAGTTGGGTCATATACAGATGACGCAAAAACAGCCATCCGTACCATGCTTGGAATTGATACTGCGTCCCTTGTTGCGGAAATCAAGGATGCATTAAATCTATAAATAAAGCAACATGGAAATGAGCAAGTAACTTAACAATTAAATTATAGTGGAGAAATACATGGCTACACATATAATAAATGTCTCGTTCGGTTTGAACAATTACATTAAAACGGAAACAAGGGAAACACACTCTTATCGTGACATTAATAATATCTGGTCGAGTGCCAATGGAGAAGTTGAAATTAAATATTGGAAACATTAATTTAGGAGGAAATAATTATGACTCAATACTATATCATAGAACTTCAAAAATATGCGGACGGCTCTTACGGTGACATTAAACACGTAGCGTGGGACGAAGACCCAACAAAGGCGAGACTTAAAGCTGAAAGCAAGTTTCATGAAATCTTAGCGGCAGCCGCTATCAGTGAACTGCCTGTACATGCGGCGATTATGTTTACGTCTGATGGTGTACCTGTTATGAATCAGAAGTATGTACATGCAATTCCGCAGGTTGAACCTGAACCCGAAGAGGATACACCTGTTGAAGGTGAGTAATAATTAAATATATAGAAAGGGGTGGTTACGATGGGTCTTAATGAATTGATTGAAATAATCTTACATCAACTTCATCCCTTCGAAAGTCTTGGTTCTACATTACTTTTTATCGGATTTGTATTATGTACTTGTATACAAATATCTCCTATCAAATTAAATCCATGGGATATATTACTTGGATGGATTGGTGAAAGATTCAATTCGGGTATGAATAAGAAAATCGATAAAATAGATGTAAGAGTAGACAAGATAGAAAAACAAATGGACGAGCATATTAAAGACAATAAGCATGAGGAAGTACAGAAAAAACGTCAATATCTTGTTGAATTTGTTACCGAAGGTGTAAATGGCAAACGTCACACAAAAGAATCATTCGAAACTGCAATTCGAGCATGTGATGATTATGAACAATTTATCAAAGATAATAACATCAGCAATGGTGTTATTAATTCAACAATTCACGCTATCCGCACAAAATATGAGGAACATCTACTTAAAGCGGATTTCCCCGCTGAAGAACACTATATTAATCAGGAGGATTAAATTATGGATATTATTACAATTATTGCAGTTGCAGTACTGACTGAAGCACTTATTGAATACGCAAAAACTGTAGCCGACAGCTTTGAAACTAAAGATTATAAAACATTCAGAACACAGGTTGCCAGTATCGTTCTTGGTGTTACGATGAGTTTTTCGTTCGGCATCAACGCATTTGCAACTGGTTTTAATGTGAATTCTATTATCGGCACTGCTATTACTGGTATTATCATCAGCCGTGGCTCTAACTATGCAAGCGATCTGATTGGCAAGCTGACAAGAAAATGAGAAGAATGTCAGGGTCAGTAGAATTCCCGTCCAAAGTCTCTGAAAAATCTAAAGAAGAATTAGACAGATTATATGATTCATTAAACAAAGAGTCTTATGGAATGTATGAGGTTGGGAAGAGACCATATCAGATGCCGGGACTATCATTATTGAAACGTCATAGCAGGTCAAATTTCGAAAATTTAATACGGAAAATCGACTAAATTTTTTAGTCTGGGTACTTTCGTGGGTGTTTCTACCTCTGGGTGGAAGCACCCATTTTTTGTGCGAAAAAGGATATTACCTGATATCCAATCGCTCCTTTCTGGCTGATTACCGAATTGATTACTGTTAATCAAAGAAAAAATAACACGCTCAAAACCTTGTTGATTTTAAAAGGAATTGAGCGTGTGTCTCAGAGCTGGCAACGAGAATCGAACTTTGTATGAATCCCTGTAACCCTTATATTTGTTGAATTTTTGAATTTACTAATGATTACTTTTTAATGAAAAGGTAATCAAATATTATTATACTACAGAAAGGAGTGACTGGATATCGGGTTTTCAGTTTACTCCAGTACTGCCATGACCACCACGATTCTCATTCCCTAAATGGTCTACTTCAATAAAATTAATAATAGGATTACATTCTTGAATTCTGAATTGACAAATCCTGTCGTTCTTGTTAATCACTGTATCTTCAATTGCTAGTACAGGCATAAACCATTGGTCATTATCTCCGCAATATTTATTGTCCACCACACCCGTACTATTAACCTGAATAATTTTGAAATTTTTAAAAGTAGAACTTCTTGGTGCTACAATAGCTTCATAGCCCTCAGGCAATTCCATAGCGATTCCCAGAGGAATAAGTTTGAATTCACCCTTCTTTAATTCAAAAGTATCAGCGGCTCTAAGGTCTACCCATTCACCTGTATGAGCAGGTTTAATTGGTTCAATATCTGTAAAATATTTAATTTTAATTTTTTCAACAGGTTTAGCGCCCAATTCTACAGCCCAACTATTTTCATCTATTTCTTTTACGTCCATTTTTCTTCCTCTCCTTTTTTTCTATAATTCCCAAACTTCTGAGTTTATAGAGAATCTTCTTTTCTGCAATTTCCACAAAATCTCCATAACGTCCATATTCCTGTGTGTAAAATGCAGAATACACATATTCCATACAATCAAATACATTGACCCAAACATGATCCTTGTCACGACTTATACATACGCTACAAAAAAGTGTCGGCTTACGTTTCCAAAATCTTACGGGAAAAACATATTTCCAATAATCCATTTTTTCATCATAGACAAAGCCAAGCTGTTTAATATTCTTTTTACAATAATCTGTAATAATCCAATCTTTTTGAATCATTATTAATCTCCAAGCAGGTTCTTGTGTTTACTAAAATAAACGTGCCATCCATGAACAAGACAATAAGCTTTAATTATTGCTATTTCTTTTTTATCCGTACAATATTCAATAATACGGACTTTGCCCTTTATACGTTTTTGTGCCCATTTACACCAACTTTTATAATAATTAGTATCTGATGTTGAATTCTTTTTAAAATTTTCAAAGAACACACCTTCCTGATTAATGGTCTGAATAACGTTAGGATACTCTACCATGAATCTACGAAGAAAAACGTCACCACCATTAGGCATAACCACAAGTCCAACATCATTTTGAATAGTCAAAATAATATGTACCAATGCTTTATATACGTCATTTGCAGATGGTGCTTTTTGTATCATTTTAGTTTTTTCTTCTTTAAATCCCTCTTTGCACATATAATACAAATCAGTATTATCAAAGTATAAACCAATAGCACCTTTGGCTTTTTTCTTACGTGCTTCATTAATGACGTGTTCTTGCCACTTTTTATCTGTGATATCAACCCAATATTCACCAGACCATCCTGCATACTTAGCTATACACAAATGTTTAAATTTATCATAATACAAACGTTCCTGTTCAAGAGCGCATGGATTTAAATAATCATATATCAATAATTTTGGATTCTTTTCAAGGATATCTTTAATTGCTGTTCCAGAAATACCATCTGAATCAATAACAGCAAGTCCTTCTTTCATCTTCTTTAACATTGGCAAGACACGTTCCTGTTCAAAACAATATCTTAAATCACCCATTCTTCTTTAACTCCCTTTTCTTAAACCAAATTTCTTTTTTAAAAATGTGTAAGATCAACATTGTCTTTAAATCTCTGCATCAGGTCTTCAGGAATTTCATATGTAAGCCAACTTCTTGAAGCCAACATATCACACTCATGAATCAATATATCATAATCATCTTGTGGTTTTTCCATTGTGATAATCTGAGGTGTTGTATCCCAACCATAACTTCTAATTTTAAAAGTATTCCACTGACCAGAATGACGTTCGCACATTTCACACAGCATTTGAAGGTCTTCTTCTTTCAAAGGATGTTGTGTTTTTGTGTTCTCGTTAATCTCAATAAGTTTTTGTTTTGCTAAAAGTGGGTGTTCACCAGTAGTATGTTTCATCTTACCCGCAACGCCATATTTACACATGTCATGTAATGCAGGAACACAACGCATTAAATCTCGTTCAATCGGTTCAGGAAATTTATTCTGATTATATTCTAGATCAAGAAGCATATTCAAAATTTCAAAGAACATATAAATATGAATAAGCTGTCCATAGTCTCCGACCTGCTGTTTGTTGTGATATTTACCAGAACTACTTGCAGGTTTATAAAAAATTGCATTAGGAATTTTTGTTATAACTTCTTTAAAATATTCCAAAATTTCTTCAGTTTCGAACTTTTTAAACATCGGTTCAAAGACCGTTATCTTTTGTTCATCTGTTAAATATATATTGCCCATTAATGCATATCCTCCGCATATTTACTTTTAGAAATAAATATATTATCTAAGTCATCAATAAAATCATCGTCAATATGTACCTTATGCTCATTCCAATGAGTGAACATAACTGCTTTATGACTATTAGGTGGAGCTAAAAGAAAATCCTGATCAATTCTTTCTTTCAACGAATCTATATCCAGATGTGCATATCGTAAACGCCCTTGCATTTTATTAACATAATTAGTAGCATCGTACTTAATATTTGCATCAATAACTTCTTTACCCCAACATTCATTAGGTAAATCACCTTCACCATGTCTGGTCAAATAAGTGCGACTTACATAACAAACTGTAATATTACCCTGAAGAGCATTATCCGTAATCATTTTAGAAGCTATTGAACAACCTGTATTTGAAGGAGTGCCAGACCACCAAGTGTCTTCGGGCTGTTGATCACCAATGAGAAGCCCTTGACCATTTTCAAAAATCACATTATCATACGTTTTTAAAAATGATTCTGGCACAAAAACACAATGACACGACATAAAATCTAAATCCATTTTATAACGAATTTTTAATCCTTCTACATCAATATGAGAATCATAATTCATAATATCATCTTTATAATAATGATTTAATTCTGTCCAATAATAATATGGATTATTAGAAGTTTGGTTATATTCCCGTATATTTATAGCACCATATCCTTTTTCATATCTTTCAATAGTTTTCCAGACACCACTTCCACATGTATTATTTCTTCCAATTTTTTCATGCTGTTTTAAATTGGCAAGAATATCAAAAGGAGTCATAAATCTGCATTCAGGATGGATACACACTTTCGGCGCAATGCCATATTGATGATAAAGTTCCAAATATTCATCAACAAATTTAATTGGATTAATTATAAAATCCTTACAGACGTAAGTATCTGCTCCCCGAAAAGTAGCAGAACTAAAATGACTAAATATATGATGTTTACCATCAATTGTGTCCACCGTATGTGCTCTTTGAGAAGAGCCATTTGTAAGTACGCCTACTTTTGTTCCAACCGCTTTATAGCCAAAATAATCTGTAGCTAATCCTTTACCCTCGTCACCATAATTGGATTAACGAGCCTACAATAATAAACATATTTGTAGGCATTCATATCACCTCTTTTCTATCATAAGAATGGGCGAGGTATTTAATATCTCACCCATTCTTTTTAAACTATTACCAAGTAATATAATTTCCTGTTGTATCTTCTTGTGTTTTTACTGGAATAGAATCATTATTATTGTTGCCGTTAATGGAATCATTAATGCACTCTACAATAGTTGCAGGTAACTGCTCAATAGTTGCGACTTTTAGACGGTTCCCAAGATAAGGTCTAAAGCTATTTTCAATCTTTGTATTGTAATAAAAATAGCTACTTGCCATATCATCAACTGCAATATGATAAATATCGAATTTTTCAATAGCCTCTTTATAAAGATAAGTTGTCTCTACATCACCTTCCAAACTATCACCAGTTACATTTTCGAGATATCGTTTAGGAAGATAAGGGTTCAAAGGTTCATCACCCATGGTAATGATAATGCCCTTTTTGCCACGCTTCCAACAATCAAGCTTAGTATGTCTCAAACCCATATACCAAGCGGCAGTATAAGATTCAAAACCATTGCCACCACCACCATGCTCCATATAAACCTTATCAAGATGTTCTGCAATTCTTACATCCGATTCATACTGAGACATCTGAATGGGTGCATCATCATAAGCAAGGTCTCCAATACCCATGATACAAAACTCAATATCCTCAAACTTATCATAAAGAGAAGTCATAATTGTATTAAGTGCCTTTGCTGTCTTTACACAAGCACTGCCCATTGATCCTGTCACATCCAAAGCAAGAATAATCGGAATTGTATTAGGGTGCTCTTCACTATCACAGCACTCTCTTACAATCTTAAAGGGTTTAAGGTCTTCATGGATTCTACTCTGCTTGTAATAATCCTGAAGACTGTCCGCTGTTACAATACCTCTGGTATTAACAGTGCGTCCCATGCTATTAGAATAATTAACAAAACTACTGGTTGTATAACTTCCGCTACCCATTACTCTTCATCCTCCTGATTATCTTCTTCTACTTCTTCTGTATCATTACCAAAATCGAACATTCCATCAAAGTTGAACATATCACCAAAGCCACCATTACCCATCATACCAAGCATCATCAGATTGCCCATGCCATTATTGTTGGAATTATTCTTACCGCCCATCATTTCAGAAATCATCTTGTATTTAAGGATATTCTCAAAACCATTGCCTTTGCCCTTCCCCTTAGAGAAGTTAAACATAGAAACGATTTTACCGTAAAAATAAGTATTACCCATGAACATATGCCGTTCAGGAAGAATCTGCTCAACAGTAGAATCTGCATAATTAATTACTGTAATAAAGGAAGGATTTACGTCTATAACACATTTAGGCTTACGACCACCACCTTTATCCTGAGCAAGAATAATATCACCCTTTTCTACTTTGTTTGTAGGAATCACAAAAAAGAATTCCTCTCCAATATCAAAGACAAAATTATTACAATTGATCAGCTTGCCAGTCTTCATATTATAAGACTTGTAGCCATTTGTCGTTCGAACAGCAATATTGCCATTCACATCCAGTCTGATGTTGCCGGGGTCAATCCGTCCAAACATTCCATTAAAAAAATCCGTGTTCATCTTTTTACTCCTTTTTAATTGTGTGAATTTAATTTATTATTGCTAAGTACATCTGGAGAGATTCGAACTCTCACGCCTTTCGGCATTGGTATTTGAAGCCAACATGTCTACCAATTCCATCACAGATGCACATTGTGGTAAGCACATGCTTTTATACTTACCACAATATATTATGAAAGGTACCAAATGAATAAGACTATAATTAGTATATGTATTTAATTATCATTTGTCAATAGCTAAGATATTTTTTCTGCATATTGATTATCAGATGCAAGATTAACACCAAGTACAGGATCATAATGTGGTTCTACGTCTGGAATATATCTGCCATATTTAATAATTATATTTGGGAATATATGACCAAGTTTATCTGTATAATGATATATTTCACGATAACTATAACCAGTATAAATCACAATATCATCATTGGTTCTTCTTCTAATTTCAATTATCAAATCAAACATATCTTCATAAGAATCAAATGGCTCTAATCCTTGAAATACTATTGCTTCAGTAATCGGATTTTGTAAATATCTTTCAACTATTTTTTTGGCATCGATATCAATGATAGGTTCGTTAGCAAGAGCGCTATTCTGACAAACAGGCTTACCACATTCCTTATCACATTTAAATGAACAATAGGGGAATTCAATTACCATAGATGCTTTTTTATAATTGACAAAATCTTCGTCTATAATACCAAGAATCTTCATACAACATCTCCATCATTAACAGGTTCCCATTTTCTTAACTTGTATTCCGCAGTTCTTTCTTTAGACCAAGTTTTAATTTTGGTATAAAACCCAACAATTCTTGTATATTCACTATCTACAGGCTTGCCACACTCAGGACACACGTTACCATAGAACGCATGATTATCTTCACAAGCCTGAATCTTTGTATTAAAAGCAAAGTATGTCACGCCTTGATCTGCAATGTACTCTGTCAGCTTCCATGCTTTTTCAAAACTATCAAAAGGAGCATCAATATTTGCATGGAGTATCGAACCACCATTACAATAACTGTCAAACATAGCTTGAATTCTAACTCTCTCTTGTAAGGTAGTTTTAATTCCAAGTGGAATAAATTGATTACCGTAAAGAGGTAAATCATAAATTTTACCACGAGGATAGAAGAACTTATCTTTTTGCATCAATTTTGCGGCGGCACTCTCACCGGGAATTTGTTCTGTATTAATCTGGTAATCGCATTCATATTCTTTAATAAAGTTGTCGGCGGTCTGCCTCATAACTTCAAATATTTTTTTACCAAACAATGAAGCTTTTGATGTATAGAATGTATTACCGAATTCATCCATTTCAGTATAACCAAATTTTTTCATTGTTTCATATACACCAAGAAAACCTATAGTATTATAAAGATGTTCAAAATCAATTAGTCCATATTCAAAATTAGGAAGAACACCTTTTTCAACGTTCCTTTTAATTATATGTCTAACTGAATGCAATGCACACAAACAAATATAAACACGATGTTCAAGTTCTTTTAAATAATCTTCTTCATTATCTACGTCAAGAGCAATTCGAGCAAGATTAATAGTATTAACTTTTACAGAACCGACTTTAAGTGCTGTACCACCAATCGAGTTAAAATATCCAAGGTCTTTAATATTGCTCTTCAAACGACAACAATTAGACAAACTATTCACTGTACTATCTACGAACAAATTACTATCAGACCATTTCATATTATGTCTAATAGCCCATTCAGCAAAATCTTCATCAACAAATTTGCCGTTCTGTCTGAGAAGAGAAATTGTACTTACAGGAAATGTAAACATATTGGTACTACGAATATTAGACATAACTTCCATATACCATTTCTGGAATTCAATAATCTCTTCTTCATAATCAATCATAAAAGTTCCATCAGGAAATTCTGCGCCACCAAATAAAGCTTCAAAATACGGATGATCAAAAACAGAAGTATTTGTAAAAGCTGATTGAGAACCATCTCTTACATATGTCTGATTTACTGCATAAATAAAACGTTGGAAATTTTGATCCGCATAATAACGTTCATTATGTGATGTTTTAATTCCCAAATAATCATTATCTACATCCTTTTTCCAAAAATAAAACATATATGGAATTACATTGGGCAATCCTACAGCACCACTGGTTCGATTGCATGCAAAACTGATATATTCTTTAAGGAAATCTACGAAAGTAATAAGATGCTGTGCAGGTTGTGCATTAAATCCTTCTTGGAAATATAACCCTTTTTCTGCTAAATCTTTAATATCATATGCAAAACAATACGACTTAAAAGAACAAGATGGCGCATCATGCATATAAAGTTTGCCCACCCATTCCATTCTTAACCAATCATTAGCAGTTTTAAAACCAAACTTTTTGGAAATTTCATAATAAATTTTATTAAAAGCAAGCAACTTTGCATGTGGTTTTGACATTTCCCGCTCAAGGGTTACAATATCTTTATGACTAACATTTGAATTACCATCAATACTTGAATCGGCAACTACATCTTCATCAATAAAATTATCAATAAAATCAGTATAACTAAGTTGACCGTCATCAAAACCGTTAAGTCTTGCAATTTCTGTTCCAAATTCTGCTTGCAGTTTATTATATTGAGATACAAAATTTTTAATTAATTTAATATCTATTTTCATTCCGCTTTCCCCCTATTCTTAATCCAATCAACAGCCTGTTTATATTCCATAAAATTGCCATCAACCTCAAGAATGGGTGCACTTTGATAACCTTTTTCAATCAATTTATCAATATCATTTGATAATGAAAAATCAATCCCTTCTCTAACCATTTTTTTTTCTAACACCTTACAATTAGGACACCCTGTACTATAAAGCACAATCATATCAACACTCTCCTTCTACATAATCTAAAACTTCTCTCACAACATCTCCGACCTCAGTTCCTTCATCATTCCAAATAATTTTCTGAGCGAAGATATCCATGACAGAAAAATCAATACCATCTGACTCAATTCTTCTAGCGACTTCTTGTTTTTTATCACCACGTCTTTTAGCACGTATTCTGATAGTATCATTATTGCATTTAAGATATACGACTCTAAACTCAACAGGATTGTCTCGTTTTAATTCATACATCTTATCAACGCCAGATGGACTTAAAATAATAACCTTTTTCTGATTATCTCTTACTTTAAGCACATCTTGTTTCGCACTACCATAATACCAAGTATCACCAGAAGCTACTTTATATGTTCTATATTCCAAGAAAAATCCATCCTTAATTTTCCCCTCAAAATCTTCCTTAGAAATATAATGATAATCTACGCCATCTGTTTCACCTCTTCTCTTAGGTCTAGTAGTATATGTCACTACCTTTTTAAAACCTTTATTAATTAATCTTTTTACAACAGTGTCTTTACCAGAACACATTTTACCACAAATAACTAGAAGCATATTTAATTATCCTCTTTTTCTGTCTCTGTATCTTCAAACAGCTTTTCAAGTCTAACAATTGTATCTACAATACCTGCCATATGGAATACAGACTCAACCTGATCTTTAGTGTCAGTTCCATAAATAACATCAATGTCTTCTCTCAGAAGGTCGTAACCTGTTTTCATAACATTATAATAAGTAATACTAACACTCTTCATTTAATACCCCCTTAAATCGTCTATAGTAAGTGGTTCACCATTTCTTTTTAACATAATAGACATACTTTCAGTTGAACATTGTCCTAACGCATTAAAATGTTGTAAATACACCACTCCCTCCTTGTTATCAACAATATAATAGTACCCAGACGTTCCAGTCCATTTTTCAGGTGCACCATATACCGTGATATCTGGATAGCCAATATCTGACACATCTTCTACTTCTATAGGTTCATATGGAGGTTTTTCATAAGATGATCCATCAGGTGGCGTTCCACCACACGCAACAAGCATAAACATTATTAATATACCAACTATAATTTTTTTAATCATAATAATTTATTCATCCTTTTTTAATCGATTTTTATATTGATAAAAACAGTAAGAAAATGCGGCTATCAAATATGCATTTGCAAATAACCACACATCTACGAGTAACATAGCAGATGGATATTGGTAATTATAAACATAATCTACCACAACCAGAACAATAAAAAATACTGCAATTAAAAATACAATATTTGGCAACTCAACTTGATATGAATAAACTTTACTATCTTTCCACTTTTCAATACAATCTTTTATTTTTTTCATCATTTTACAAACATCCCCCACAACATCCATAAGGCACATTCTCATTAAATACTTCATCAATTTCTTCCACATAATCAAGCAATTCAGTAGGCAGATCATCCGTATTTATACGCCAATCATCATGTTCTACATAAGAATCAGAATAATTATTTCTAAATCCGCAACTACCGCCACTGCTCCAAAATTGAGGAAGCAATTTCTTGTCTTTATATTTTCCATCAAAGTCTTGTCCAAAATGATATCTTTCACCATTAATTTCAAGTACTAAAACACCCATACATAATGATGGATACTTACCAGTATATTCAATGAATCTAACATGGGTTGGTCTGCTCTTGCGTCCTATTATCATTTTTCACCTCAATAACAATGACTAATCAGTTTAATCTCATTTTCAAGTTTACTTATCATTTCTTCATCATCTGTAATAGGAATTACACTTACATAATTGCCGAGTAACGAAGTAACACCAAGAAAAGATTTAGCATCAATGGTTTGTGCTCTATAAATAACATCAATATTAAATGAGTATTTATCACAAATGTTTACAAGGTTCTGCGCATCATCAAGAGTTTCAATTTTAAAAGCAATTAATTTCATTTTATTTTAATTCTCCCTGTACGGTTTACATTTTTCTTTCCAAGCTACAATTTCATACTGACTTTCATCGATTTGATAACTTTCTTCCATAAACCAAACATCTTCATGCCATCCTCTTGGGACATACCATGTATTGGTGAACTCATCCCAAACAAGATCGTCATCATCATAATCATCCCAATTATATGCACTATCATCTACGGGGATACTACCATCTTCATAAAATGCATTGCATGTACCATACCAATATTCATCAGGATTATCCCATTTTTTCCATCTAAACGTAATTTCTACAGGTGTTTCTGATTTAGGAAGTTTATCAGTTACTTTAATCCAATCTTTATTCCCTTTTGCCATAATTTTATTCAACTCCTTAATTAACTTTTTTAACATATTTTGTACCGCCAAAAATACCGCCTATAAGTCCCAATATAAGCCACACACCAAATGCCAATCTCCAAGAGAATGTTTTATGAAAAGCCCAACATATACCCTTAATAATCAGTCCTGTAAGACCAAAACTGGCTCCTAATATAATGGCAATAAATCCTACAGCAATACCAATAATTAATATACTACCTAATATATTTTTAAATATTTGTTTCATTTTTGGTCTCCTTTATTTAAATCTGCACCTTTGCAAGGAATTCTCGATTGAACCAAGGCATCTGTTCTTCAATCTGGTCTTGAATTGCCTCTGCAAGTTGTTTAACCTCAGGATTAGCCGTTCCAGTTTTATTTCTCAATTTATATACATGCGCCCACTGTGCCATATTGCACTTGAAAATAAAGTTTGATGGAATGGATTCCATATAAAGACCACGTTTTACATCACGATCATTTTCAAGGTCTTTTTGAATATAACCATTTACTGAACGAACATAAATTGTATCATCCTTGGCAAATTCTTCAGGAGCATCAATTCCTAAATACTTAAGTGCTACACCCAAAGGAATGATTTTATCTTTATAATAATCAGACATTTCTCCTTCAGAAAAATCTGCGAGACGAGTAGAACTACGAATAATTCTATTATCAAAACGTTTAGCGTGAGCGTCAAAGTCATCCTGTCCTGCTCTATGAATTCCTTCAACAGTTACAGAAATAGTAACAAAATCAAGCATAGTGGTATGTTTCCACGCATATTTACAAAAAGATTCAATTGTCTGACGAATAAACTGTAAATCGCCATCTTTCCAAAAACGTCCTTTTAGACTATCTGGCTCATTTACTTCTTTCCAAGCACGTCTAATGTTCTCTTCTTTTTCTCGTGTCCAAGTACGTTTACTAAAATACAAAGTAACAAGTCCATCTGCCATGCCTGTAATTTCATTCAAATATACATTCATTTAATATCCCCCTTTTAATAATCAGTTAAAATTGCAATATCATAATCGTTAAATACTACTTCATTAACTTCTGAAATATCAATTTTATATAATTGTCTAAGCTTTTTATATGCTTCTTCTTTATTGGAGGCATAAACAATAGCTACATCGTCTGAAAAATTATGCCCCACCATAGCATTTGCCATAGCATAAACCCACAATTTATCCATTAATTAAATTCCTTTCTTTATAATGGTAAGAACAGTTATTTGATACTCTATTAGTATAACTGTTCCTACCATCATTGTCAACTATAATTTAATTATCACTTCTTAAAAAACTAACTTAGGATGTGCAATCTCATATAAAGAATCCTGTAAATGAGTCTGTTTGCGACTAATGGCTTCTTGTGCCACGCCATATCGTAATGCCCCTGTCTGACATACAAGATAACATTTCTTTTTAGCACGAGTAATACCAGTATAAATAAGCTGACGACTTAAAAGACCATATGATGCAAAATCAAAATTAAAAATAATATTATCACTCTGACTACCTTGATATTTATGAACTGTAATAGCATAAGCTAAATCAAGTTGTTCCCAATAATCTTTGGGAATATTAACTCGTCCAATGCCAACAAAATCAATAACCATTACATCAATCTCGTCACCCTCTTCATTTTCTTCGATTGTAATATCTTTAATGATACCAATATTACCATTATAAATTGTAGGTTCGACTTTATAGTTATTAACTGTATTAATTACTTTATCACCGACTCTGAAAATTCTTAAACCAGAACTAACAGTCATTACAGATTCTTCTTTAAGACCATCTCTTGCAGGATTGTACAATTCTTGAATATCATTATTTAAATTATAAGTATTAGAATCGCCACGTTTTTTAACAGGAACAATAACCTGTGTTTCTAAAATATCAAAGTCTTTTTGAGCATAAAGCCTTTGGAAATATTCCATTACTTTATAAAAACTGTTAGAAGAATCCAAATAACAATCTAAAACAAGGTCTTGTAATTCTCCACGGACTTCAGTTCCACTCCATTCAGCATCAACAATTTGTTCACCATGTCTAACAGCTGTACTATTTGTGATAATAGCAGACTTAGCAGCCTGACGATGAATTTTTGTAAGAAGGATATCTGGAATCTCATCTGATTGAATCATATCATAAGCAACATTACCGCAACCAATTGCCTCAAGCTGTGCAGGATCACCAAGCATAATCAGTTTGGAACCAGATGGAATAGCACGAATCAAATAATAAAATAATTCAGCGTCTACCATTGAAATTTCATCAAGAATATAAATATCATATCCTAACTGGTTTTCTTGATAGTATTTAAATCCTGCACCCGAATATCCTAAAAGTCTATGAATGGTATAACCTGTTTCACCAGTGACTTCAGCCAGTCTCGCAGAAGCACGACCAGATAGAGCACACATTACATGAGAATAATCGGGAATCGCCGCAAGAATACCACCAACGAGCGATGTCTTGCCGGAACCTGCACTACCACTAATAACCAGTACATTATTCTCAAGTCCCATTTTAATACCATTCATCTGCTCGTCAGTGAATTCCCAACCTTGTTCATCTTCCAATAATTTAATTCTATTTTCCCAACCTTCATATTTAAAATTAGATTCTGCATTTTTCAATCTTAGTAATTCAGTGGCTATAGTAAAAGATAATAATTTATAATAAGGCAACCCAATTTTGGTCTTTTCATCATTAAACCACAAGTCAAGACTTTTAATAGCTTTTGTAATTGTACTGTCTTCAACTTCTTCTCCGATTTCATCTAATATTGCTCCGAGCAACTGGTCTGGTGTTAACCATGACATACCATTATCTCCACTCCGTTTCAGATAATATTTAATATATTCCGCAACACGAGTTTCACCCAATGGATCAATTCCACCTTTTAGAGCAATTTCATCAGCTTTTTTCCAACCAAGTCCATTAACCTCATTTACCAATACATAAGGATTGTTTTTAATTTTATCTACAACCAAATCGGCAGAATGATATGTAGACATAAGTCGATTTACAACATTGTTTGTAAGACCATAATCTTCCAATTCAATATAAATTTTAGCACGGTCATAATGCTCATGAAATCTATGACACCAAACAGTTGCCGTTTTAAGACCACATCCTTTAACTCTAACCAATGCTTTCATATCACGCTTCTTCAACGCTTCAAATGGGTCATCTAATGCTCCATACATACAATCAATCTGATAAGGAGTAAACAAAGAACTAAGATATTTCTTCTTACCAACATCATCTCCATCACCAAAATCAAGTGCAGTAAAAATGGATTGAATTACATATTGGTCACCCCATTTAGGATCATGTACAAAATCTGCAATAATCGTATAAATACATCCTTCAATAGGTTGTGGCATCTGACCTTTAAAAATTATTAAATCACCTTTATAAATACCATCTCCAGAACGGACTTTTTCTATCGAGCATTTAATAATTCCCCAATTATCTTTAAAATATATGCGATGCTCCATAGAAGCATCAACTTTAATTCTATTATTTTCTTTCTCATTCATCTACTTGAATCCTTTCAGTTTGTAATTCCATTCGTCCATCTGGAAGAACATTTTTAATTAAATTAACTGTATGTTTATAAATCGTGTCTTTGTAAATTAAGGGGAAGAACTGGTCATCTCTTCTGATACCGCTAATAAGAAGTTTATTGCCACGTTTGAGCCAACTTTCTTCAAGCACTTTTTTCTTACCATTTTCCAATGGCTGTGAAATACGTTTATTATAAAATGCATAACTGCCTTTATAGAATTTGACATTAACCACGCCATAACAGGTAAGAAGGGCAACAGTATGCTTAGCGTTGACACTTTGTAAGACAGTGCCAGCAATTCTCGTAATACGATATTTGGGAACACGTTTCCACTCATTATCAATCTTGCGATTGTACCAAGCATAAGGTTCAGGTTCTTCTGGTAAATCAAAATAATTTGCAATACCATAATAATCTTCATCAATATTGGCAAGTTCATGTTCTTGGTCATAATAGCAACACGCTTCCATGTTCCATGATGCCTCTGTACCTGACGCTTTTTCATCCCAGATAGATTGGAATAATGCATCATTATAAGTATCAAGTGCTTCTTGCGAACTAAACCAGTCACGCAATGGCTGAATTAATACGTCATACTCTTTTAAAAAACTTTTTTCTGAAATAATATAATATCCATCCTTTACATCAACAATAGAATCTTCTGAAAAGAATTTATTAAATACTGGCTGTGACACATCATCCAAAATGAAATAGCGGTCATGATAACCACGTTTAGGAAGTTTTTTATCAGGATTAATATAAAGTTTATATAAACCCTCATCATCTAAAACATATTGTTTAATATTGACACAATTAAGACAATTTTTAAGGTCATCTGGAATAAGTTTAAACAAAAGCAATTTTCCAAGTTGTTGCATAGTCAATTTATTAGCAGGTTCAAAACAATATCTGCGCAAAAACCATTCCATTGTTTTAAAGCGGTCTGAATTATGAAGCGTGAGGAAACAACCACCTTTAATCAACTTAATCATTTGTGCAGGTTGTACAATTTTAGTATCAAGCATTCGAATTGCAAAATCATCTATTGAAGAATAAGGTGCATTCTGAATAATTGCTTGAGCAAGTTCAGTATTTACACCATTAATACCCTTCATACTAAATTCAATTTTTTCATTTTGCACATTAGGCACAAATTCAAATTGCGGATTGTTAATATCAGGATTTGAAATTTTCACTCCTTCATGCTGAATAATAGCAATAGCAACAGCCATTTTACCATAATCGGTAGCGTCATTAGCGTTTGCATTATATGATCCTGAACGCACAATAAGATTAGCTGTCTGCCAATAAATAGGATTGTATTTATAATTAAGCCACGCTTCTTGCAAACCGATACAACTATATCCTAAAGTATGCGCCTTATTGAATCCATAACCTCTCTGGGTATATATCAGTTGATACCAAACGTAATTTGTTAAATTAGGAGAAAGTTGTTTTTCTTCAGCGTTTTCAAAAAATTCTTTTTCCAATTGTTCAAAATCTTTAGGATTCTTTTTTGCAACAGCTTTTCTTAATCTATCAGCCCATCCTAAATCAAAACCACCAATTTTAGGATGCATCGTAAGTAGTATTAAATACTCTTGTGCTTCACAAATACCATAAGATATACCAATAATATCTTTTAAAATATCCTGTTCCTCTTCAGTTAATCCATACTCCGTCATTTCATTATACCAAAGTTGGATATTTTCATGAAATCTGGCATATTTTTCAAGTGGCATTTCTTCCCCTTTATTTTGGGGCATAAGTCGAATAACAGAATTAATAGTAGCAAGGTCATCTACTGAATGTGGTTTAACAAGACTTAATGCTTTTTTCCCACTATCTTTATCAAACTGAAATAGATTCATTACTTTTTGATTACCAACCAATTCCCATAATTTAGGCGTATCTCTTTTAATATTATAAATTCCTAAATATTTAAAATATGTATCTTTTAAATTTCCTTGCCATTCAATAAGACCGTCTTTAAGCAAAAGATTTAATGTGGCATGAAGCAAATCTGCACCATCTACTGACAATTCATCAATTTTAATCAGTGATACCGCTTCATCACCATGTAAATCAAATTGAGTAATAATATCTCCAGAATTAGTTCTCATTAAAGCAGTAGACTCTACAAGAGGTTTATCGCAAATAATTATGCCACCTGCATGAGATCCGATTCCACTAATCAATCCCTCAATTTTTTGTGCTACATCCCAAAGTTCGGGTCTTGCGTCCATTTCTCTAACAAAATCAGGAACAGGTTCATAATCTTCATTGCCATAATACATAGTCTTTAAACTGCGTGCCTGTCCTCTGTCGAATACAACAAGAGAAGCAATGTAAGAAGCTATATCATTGGAAATTCCAAGACCTCGACTTGCAGTAAGGATTGCACTTTTACTTTTTTCAGTTTGCAAAGTTAATACTCTTGATACTTTATCTGCACCATAAGTATCAATAAATTTTTGGATTACAGCTTCACGTTTAGCAGATTCTATATCTGTATCAATATCAAGTACACTAACACGTTTAGGATTAAGAAAACGCCAAGGATACATTTTAGTATTCTCACGCAACGCATCCAACTGAATAATATCAAGTAAATATAATAGACAAAAACCACCACCAGAGCCACGAGATGGCATTACTAAACTTCCTGCATCCCAAGCTAATTGCACATAATCTCGAACCTGCATAAGATAACGAGACCATCGAACTTTATTGACCTCTGAAGATGTTTTTAAATAATTTAAGCATTCATCTATCATTTCATATCCACGTTGACATTGATAATGAAAATTTTTACCATCAATTGAACGAAGTAACTCTCTTGTCATATGCCTATCTGACGGATATTCGGAATGATAAAAATAGTCTAAAAGCGGTATATTATCTTTAAATTTAATATAAAGTTGTTCATCAGGTTCGGTGAGATCAAAAGGAATATATGGTAATTCCAAATCTTTAGTCAGCGAATAATACTGTATCCTATCATAGATAAGCATAGTATTATTTAATCCTAATTCTACAGCATTATAACCAATTGAATCATCCATATATTCATGAATTTCTTCTTTGGTCATTATATATGTTGTAGTATAAAAATCATCAACCTCTCTATCACCTTCATCTGCCTTTAAAAATGCTTTATGAATTTCTCTATCTTCTTTTCGAAGATAATGGGCGTCCAAAGTAATAATATATGGTACTTGTAAATCCTTTGATAATTTTATAATAGCCTGATTCACATATATTTGATCTTCATTGGGATTGGGTTGAATCTCTAAGAAGAAATAACCATTTCCAAACCATTCGACCATTGTTTCAATCCAATAAACAATGTTCTCATATATTTCTTCACGCTTGAAAATATCCTGTTCATCCCGATATTTAAGAAGTTGTCGTGGAATACTTCCACCAAGACAAGCACTTGAACCAATAAGATGTCCTTTATATTTTTCAAGCAGTTCTTGTAAATCTGAATAATAAGTTGGTACTCGATACATTACAGACATAAAAGCATTATTGACCCAAGCTTTAGTACTTAATTCACGTAACGCCTTATGCCCTTCTGCATCAAGGGCAATTAAAATAAAATGTGGATAAAAATTATTACCTTTATTATCTGCGGTTACAGATTCAGGACACAAGTAAATCTCATTGCCAAGCCCCACTTTGAAATCTTTATATTCAGGCTTATCTTTGACCGAATCATAATATTTTAATACGTCAAGATGACTGCCGATTGTTTCGTGTTCAGTAACTACACAACCTAACCAACCACATTGTCGATGATATTCAATAAAATCGGGAACTTTTATAATTGCGTCTCTGAGACGATAATTCGAATGTTCCGTATGTCCGTGACATGAAAACATATATTCTCTCCAATCAAAAATTTAATATTCGTTTCTTAACTTCTTTATTATTACTCTTTTTACCTGCATTGTCAAGGGCGTTATATCTTTTGTTTACAGCCCATACTTTATTCTCTGGTGTCCAAAGACTATAATATTCACAATCATTCTTAAATTCATGTGCTTTAGGATTGGTTACCGAATAATTACACCAATGACAAAGCGGACTAGGTTTCGGCAACCAAATACCACTCTTTTTACATTTATCAATTTTATCAAGTAAGTTATCAAGCGTTTTTTCTAATCGCTTTTCCCAACCACTTGTCATAGCCATCTGATCTTCATCAAGTAAAATAAAGCGATAAAGAAAACTCACGGGAATTTGACCAAATTCCTGATAAATTGCCATTGCATAAATACCGAACTGAAGTGATGTTACAACTTTTGCCGATTCGAATTGCTTCTTGCTAGTTTTGTAATCGACCGTTCTAAATCCCCCAAATATATTAATATCAATTCTATCAATAAATCCATTAAAAATAACCCTGTCTTTATATACAAATTCAAACGGCAACTCTGCGTATATAGGATGCCAAATTGAAGCATGATTCATCTCTTCTTTAAGAACTTTTTTAAATACTTCCATTTTTTCTTCGTATGTCATGCCAGAAGCATTGTCAGGTTCGTACCATTCCTCAAAATATTTTCGCTTTAATTCATCTACTCCAAGGATATGTTCTTTCGTTTTCTCATTCGTATCAATAGAACCATACTTTAAAATAAAATGAAGATAATCATAATCCACATGCTTACCAGCTTTAATATAATTACATTTAAGTTCAAGAATAAGATGACACAAGCTTCCCAATTCCAAAGCCAGTGTGGTTTCTTTGGTAAATTTCTTTTCGCCATATTTAAGATTGAACTGATAAGGACAATTTTTAAATACTTCAAGACCACTGTAACTTAAACGTGGCAACACACCTCGATCTGCTTCAGTAACACCCCTCACTTTCCCCTCGAAAAAATCACTCATTGATTTATAATAATCTTCTACTAATTCATTACTCATTTTTACCATTCCTCTCTATGTTAAAATAAGTGGGGTTTTCGATATTATTTTTATCCTATCTACTTACCCCACCGTACCCTTGTGGAAATACTGTTATGTAAAAATTAATGCGTTTTTCCCACTAAATTTTTTGAAATTCAGAACGCTGTGCAGGTTACTCCTGCCAGTCAATCCATCCGTAGGGATAAACCTGCATACCCTCGTCTCTCCATTTACCATGTTTATATACTTGAAAACGATGACGATTAGCATTATATCTTTCATATTTTGTACGATATCCCGCAGGATAAATATAGTATACTGAGCCATCTTTATTAAAATCAATATATCTTGATAATTTTTCTCTAGGTGACTTACGAGTCAGCATAGCGCCATCAGCCCCAAAGTAATACATTTTGCCGCCACGCACACGATATGTACTTGTAGCGAGTTCTCCTACTTCATACATTTGACTTTTTGTTTTATGTGCATAATAGGTTTTCCCCTGTACTGTAAAATAACCAGTTTGTGTTGAAAAATAACGTCCTTCACAATCTTCACCCATCAATCCAGTTCCGGTTTTTGCTTCAGCAGTAACACACATAGAAAAAATCATAATAACAACTGCCATAATTGTAATAAACGATATTCTTTTTTTCATTTAATCCCCCTTTAATAATTAAATAAACAGTGCACAAGTTGACACAACCATTAATATTGGAGAAACAAACGCACTCATTATATCTTTTATTGTGATAGTCTTTTTATCTCTTACATTCAGCCAAACATTTACTCCACCAGATAACATAGCACATCCACTTGCCACAAGTACTTTAATAAATCCGTTCATTTAAATCAGTCCTTTCTTTTAATCACTTCGTTCACATCTTCCATTGTTACTAAAATTTTTTCTTTCATCAGTTGTAATAAGATATCTTTACCCTTGTCAGTAGGGGAATCTTTATAATCAAGTCTGTGTTCTTTGTCGAGCACCAGATATACACGCACATAAGGAACGAGTGGGGCAACTTTTTTAATTAGTTTTTGATAGTAGGCAGTTGCTTCAAAAGTATCTGAATCACCATACTCTCTATCCAAACCAACAATAACTTCTTCAACTTTTAATTCCTCCAATATAATTTTAATTTGTGTTTTTGAAATGTTTGATCCACACAGTCCTACAACAAAACTGTCTTCACCGAAATACGAATACGCCTGTAATACAGATTTCTCAGCTTCAACTAACATCACTTTTTTACACTGTTGTATCTTGTCTTTAGCAACATGTATACCATATAGATTACTTCCAAGCTGATGGCTCAAGAAGCGTCCACCGATCTGCAATGGCACATATTTACCAAAACGTTCAACATCTTCATCATTTAAAAAACGTCCTCTGATGCCAATTAATCGCTCATTAATGTCTCGATGTGGAATAGTTATCTGATTAGTTAATCCGTAATACCCTATTTCAAATCTTGACATGGCTTCACGAGTTATATGTTCATCAAGCCATCCTTGGTAAGGCGCATACCAAAATATATCAAGTATGTTCTCATTAATCTCTGATAAATTAGGTACAGCCTTTGAATTTTTCTTTACAGATTTTAAACGATTAATCCACTCAAAATCCGTGATTGTTTTTTCTGGAGCAATTTGTTCAGGGTCTTTCTCATAAAGACGTCCTGTTATTGAAGCTATATAATATAATGCTCGATAATATGTAAGTGTTTTACCCTTTATTCTGTGAGCACGAATAACTAATTCAATAATTCCATATGAATCACCACATGTCCAACATTTAAAGCGATGAGAATCATTATAATATGTTAATTTATAGGGACTGTCTCCATCGTGACAAATAGAAGTTGAGAACAAAAGATTCCCCTGATTATCTCGTTTATATTCTGGTGAACCAAGGTCTGCACAGATTTTAATTATATCTTCATTTGTTAATGAATTTAATATTTTTTTCTGATCTAAATACATTTATATCACCAATCAAAATCTCTTTTTACTGTCTGTTCTTCTTCTATTTCACTTCGAATTGACTTCGAATCAACTTCTTTTATAATTTCAGGCTCTTCATCATGCACTTGTGATTCTAAAACCGAATGCTCTTGAATCTTAGCTTCAACCTGTTCAATCTGAGTGAAGTCTATATCAATTAAATTAAAATCGAAATCTGTTACAAATAGTGCTTTTTCTGTCATTGTGCCAAGATCAATATCACTCCATATAATCAATTTTGTTAATCGCCCTCGCCTAACTTTGTATACCCAATGTCCCATATTAGGCATTCGTAAACCAAAATGAGTTTGAATAATTGTGTTAAGTTTTTCACTCTCTCTAGCATTAGGTGGCATTGAAATAATACCAACATCCAGTTTATTCGCTAATGCTTTTGCCCCAGCAAGAAGATTCTGATCTTTGATAAGAGCATTTTGTGCTTCACCATTAAGTTGTGATGCAGTAGCAATATGAATATCTAATTGTTGTGCAAGGGTTTTTAATTCTGTCGAAAAAACTAACAGAAGTTGGTGTTCTTTTAAACCACCCATCCTAGTTTTACTGGACACTTCTGACATCAAACGCATACTATTCCATATATAATCAAAATATATATACTCAACACGATATTCCCTATTATATTTTTTAATTATATTTTTTATATCATCAATTGAAAAATCAGGAATATGGACAATATATATAGGTGAAGATTGAATATATTGAACAGCTTGTTTTACCCTGTCTAATTCCCCCTCTTTATATTCTCCATATAATATATGTTCTTCATTTACTTTAGAAACGGTTGCAATAACTATAGTTTGAATTTCATCTACAGTCATTTCTGTCGTAATATATAATGTAGGCTCAGATAAACCAGTGTATTTCCAATCTTTTGAATTACTATCATAATAATATGGTATTGAATCTTTTACTGCATCTCCTACAGCCATACGACTTTTTCCGAAACCCTGAGCCGAAGACCTCATATAAAGGCATCCTTTTCTTGCACCTCGTGTTACAGTAGTTAATCCATCATTGTTTAATGGCATACCTACGTCAGGAATCTTCATAAAGCTTTCAATCAAATTCATTGCATCGTCAGCCGCCTGAATTTCAGTGGTCAACATATTTGTACAATATTTAATCGTAGGACTAATAACTAAATCTGTCTCAACCATTCCTACAATATCCTGCTCAGTGTAATTGTCGAACTTCTCCATTTCTTTTGTAAGTTCTTCCACACCTACAGTCGGATCAAATATTGATTTTGTATTATAACCTTTCTTCTCATAATATCTAAGCAGAGAATACTTCCTGAGCCTATGATAATAATAATCATAATTATCAAGACTACTCATCTCTCGTGCGCTTGCAAGATAATTTAAACCATCATTAGTCTGAAAAATCTCATATTGCTCTTTATAAGAAGAGAGATATGAATCTATAGTAAATTCATTTATATCTTTAACACCTTGCATATACGAATTAAAAATAGCAACATATAATAATTCATATAATGCTTCGGTATCAAAATCTGTCCTATCTAACGGACGATCGATATCATCTATTAAAGTGGGGTCGAGCATCAAACATCCAATAGTATTCAGAATTGCTCTTTTATCTGTTAATATCTCATACATGAATTATCCCCCAATTGTTGTAATGTCTAACTGTTTAATTTTCTTTTGTTTAGGATCAATATAAACAGTCTTTTTCTTATACATTCCCTCGGTACTTATGTTTTTGTTCCTGTCACCCACGGATTTAACAGCTTTATAATGCGCTTGTGCTTCTGTATAATAATATGGGACAAGTCCTACAATATCCTCTCCAAACTCTTTTTCAAGAATATTGTGCATGTAAGTCAGTGTGGCATAAAGACCTTGAAATGTAAAGTTGTATTTTTTAATATAATTTTCTGTTAATGCATAAACTTTTGCAGGAAGCTCCGCAATTCCAGTAGTTTTGCGGATATAATCATAATACAAATTTTTCTGCACATACTCTTCATCAGATAGTGCATCTTTTAATTCTGCTTTTGGTTTTGAAGCGGGCTTATTTTTTTTCTCAGCTTCTTTTTTCTTAACCTTTTCTTCTTTGTCTACATGAATTGCTTTAGCGGCTGCACGGAAGCAAGCAGTATGCGCATAACGCTTCTTGTAAGGCACTGAATCATTATTGTCTTCAATAGTTAAACCACATAATACGCATACTCGCTTTCTTCCTTTAGCCATTTAATTATTACCTCTTTCAAATATGACAATCTACAATAGTTGCAACCCAATCAAATTCAGCTGTATCGATGAAGCGCTCTTTGAAGTGAAGATCCCATTCAAGTTCATCAGACGGATTTCCATTAGTACAACCCCACCAGCCCACTTTAGATGGCTCGTGCCAGATACCATCTGGAGTTACAACCGCATGATAACAAGGGAGTTCCCGAGTCTTAATGTATGTTTCTACATTTTTATAACGCTCTTTATAATATTCAGGATTATACAAGAAGCATTCATCCTTTTCTCCCTCAGCACCTTCAATATTCACGTTCCACCATTTAATTATATCTTCTCTTTCTTCTTTGTCAAGTGGTTGCACCCATTTAATATGACGTACAAAAGCACTATCAACATATTCCGCACCATGATACCCGTCAAGTGCTGTCGGAATAATAGGAAGTATACCACTAAAACGACCACCAACTTGCCACCAGTCCCATTTACTGTGAGGATTATACGTGCTGAGAAGATTATTATCGTCATCAGGCGTGCAACCAAACCAATCACATGCATCCTGAAAAATTTCGTCCTCAGATTTATCTTTATATAAACTTGGGCAATCTTTCCGCATCTTGTTGATAGCCTGAATGCGTGTATACTTGATATAAGGTTCTACTTCCAGATTCTCGTCATAAGGTGCAAGCAAATCTTCAATAGACTGGTCTTCTTCATGTAAAACTAATACTGCAAAATGACTCATTGTGTTTCTCCTTGTTTTTGTTTATGAATTCCAATTTCACAAATTTGTACAGCATCTTTCATTTGTACTTGTTGCCCGATATAGGGACAATCTTTACATTCAGGATGTGAAACACAAATTTTGCGCATCTCCTGAAATAAATCTTGCGGTGGGGGTTGACCATTAAACCCCCATTGCATATTATTTATATTAATACTCATACATCATACCTTTAATTTATGTTTGTTGCAATATTTTTTATTATTGGCACTGTAACAGAATTTCCTATTTGTTTATATAATTGACTATCTGAATTGACGAATTGCGCTTTATAAAACATTTCATCAGGAAACCCTTGTAAACGAAACGACTCTTTTGGAGTAATTTTCCGAACTACAACATAACAATTTTCTTTTTCATACCATACTGCATATCCTATGCAATTGTCTGTTATTTGAACATAAATATTGGGACGAATATTATCTTCCATATACATGTTATCGTCTAAATAAATTTCATATTTACTTTTTTGATCTAAAATTGATATAGGAACAGGAATTGCTACTTTTAATGGCTCTTTATAATCAGACGAATTCAATGTAGGACTAATACCATCAGCAGATAATACACGTTCTTTATCTTCTCCATAGTCTTTTTTCTTTCTTGTATTTCCAATGACTTTAATTCCTATCATCGGTTCTCTACCGCCACCCTCCATTTTATTTAATGTGGGCGCTATACCTTCAGGAGAATAGACTCTATATTGATTCAAATTTTGTCTTGTAAGTCTATTTCTTTGTCCTATTTGTATTACTTGAAAATTATTTTGTCCGTTTGTTCTTTGGTTAGAAAATATTTCTGTGATATTTGCTCCAGATCCTCTAAGACCTGCCACAAAGTAAACTCGCTCCCTGTTTTGTGGGACATATTCTGTACTGTTAAGCAATTTCCATGTAACATCATACCCGCATGAGTCCAATTCAATGAGTACTCTGGCAAATACCCCTCCTCGCTTAATTGACAAAATGTTTCTAACGTTTTCGAGGATAATCCATTTGGGTTTATTTTTTTGCTTTTCTTTGAGCAATCTAATGATTTCAAAAAATAAGTTGCTTTTGTTTCCATCAAATCCTTTCTGATTTCCTGCTATTGAAATTTCTTGACAGGGGAATCCCCCTACCCAAACATCACAATCAGGAATATCTTTACCTTTTACTGTTACGATATTATCCGAAAACCATTCGCCATTACGATATTCTTCTTTTAATATTTCTTTCTGCCGTTGACGTATCGGTAAAGTCGATAGAAATTGATACTGTTTTTCTGTTATACAATGCATAGAAGTATAAGAAGCAATTGCATATTTATCACATTCGCAAAAACCTAAACATTTATGTCCTGCTTGCTCCATTCCTAAACGAATACCACCAATTCCTGCAAATAAATCTATAAAAGTAAGTTGTTTATTTATCACTTAATTATTACCTGCTAAAAAGATCTCTCAAATGAATCAATTATATTCATTTGAGAGACTATAATTTAATTATTTATTGTTACCTTTTTAAATTCCCAATTCATCCGCACGTTCACGAAGATCATCAAGAATAATTACCATAGCCTGAATCTGAGACTTGGAACATTCTGAAACCTTACCACCACGACCAAGCGTCTGCTCAACAATTTCTGTAAGTTCTTCCATCTTACCTGCTGATGCAAATCTCTGACCAACTTCTTGAAGGGCATCCATTGTTTCATCATAATCGTATGTTTCGGTAGTATTCTGTTCTTTTTGTTCCTGATATGTTACAGCTTTGACGCCAGTTTTCTTCTCCATACCTTCAATTCCAATATTCACTGCCTCTTCAAATGCTTCAGCAGACCATACAGGCAGATATGTAGGAGTTGTATCAAATCTTGAACGAGCAAAATACCTGTCAGTTTCAGCGAGATATGCAGAAGAAGGAATTACTTTACCATCTTCGTCTACACCATTGCTTTCAACATAAATAACATAATCAACGAAATCGCGGACAGGGTCAACAGACCGCTTATCGCCCTTAGGATACATTTTTCCGTCCTTTTCCTGTGCATGTCCGATGAAAATTACAGTATAATCACAAGAAAGAAGCGTATTTACAGTCTTAAAAAACTCTTTTTCATATGCCTGATAAAGATTGATTTTTCCACCATCAATAGTATCTCCAAGCGTAAGAGCACCCTTACCAATAACTGTCTGAATATATTCTTGACAAAGCAGAGCCGCCGCATAAAGTTCGTCAATAATAATTGTATCATAAAGTTCACGAGCCTTATCTTTTGTAGCTTTTGATGTAAGCTGTTTTACAATCTTTTTCAAATCAGCCCATGCATTAACACGAATATAACTAACACCACTTGTTGCATTAAGGCCACTTTCAGTTGCAATTACAAAAGACTTTGGCATACGAACTGCCTGAGCGGTTTTTCCTGTTGAGTTCGATCCGAAAATAAGAGCAGATTTTCCTGCAAGCCCTTTTGCAATTACTGTTTTTTGTGGATTAAAAATATCTACTGTTACAGCCATAAACTATTTCTCCTTATTTATTATTGTTTGTCCCCAATAATATACATTATTAGGGACAAACGTGTATTATATAATTACATATCTATTGCCAATGTACGTCCATGTGCTTTTCCACTGGGCATGGCTTTTCTACCAACACTACTATTTGCACCGCCATTCTTAGCCTTATTCTTAGCTTCCTCAATCGCAATATTTCTTTCAGTAATTGCCGCATTAATTGCATCTCTGTCATAAGGGACATGATCTTTATCTGTCTCTTCATCTCCCTCATAAGGACTAGAACCACCAGTAACAATCAGTTCATTAACAAAACTTCTACGCACTTCCTTTTTAGGCTTACCAAAAGCGACAGGCTTCTCGATAATTTCTTCAATACTGTTATTAACAATATCACCATAAAATTCAACCGTCTGACCGGGTTCATATGTATTATCACAAGCATCAGCCAAATCTTCAGGAACAATCAGATCAACAGGCTCAATTCCATTGTATGTCGGCACCCAACCTGTAATCTTGAGTCTGCCTGTTTCGGTCATTTCACCGTCTTCATCTTTGCCCATTTCAGGAACCATGCTCTGAATGAACATTTCCACTTCAAAGGAAGCATCGGGTACTACGTTATCAACATTACGAATTCTATTAAAGAAGCTACCACGATAACCAATAATTTCATTACCATTCTGACCTCTATAAGGATTCAACTGACCATTAACACGAATATAATCTGCATTATCATCACCAACATCTGCCACAGATTGAAATTCATTCATTACAGTAACCAATCCTGCATAAACTGAATCATTTTCACCATTATTCTTTTTTGCTTTTCTATATACAGTAAAAGTTACAAAGTTCTTATCACTAGTCTTAACAGTTACAGTGCCCTCAATGTGTTTTTCGCCATTTTTGGGGTCTGTCTTAATCTCAAGCTTCTTATCTGTCAGAAGTCCCACTGCTGTTGCCTTTGTCTTTGCCTGTCTAAGATGTGTGTCTTTTGTTTCTGCCATAAATATTTTCTCCTTTGTTTAATTAATTGTTGTTTTCTGTTTTCATTTTATCAGCAAGCAGGATTGCATCAGCCATCATCTGAATCTTTTTCTGTCTGCGCTTCTCCGCACGCTTTTCTTTCTTACGTTTAATCTTATCTGCAATTCGCTTTTCTTCTTCTTCAATCTCTTTACGAGTTTGTTCAAGTTGTTCATTCCGCTTCATTACTTTAAGAGCGTTCTTAATTGTTTTATTAAACATTGAATTACCAGTCTGTTCATCGCTGCTCATAAGACGTTTGGTAATGCAAATTCCAATTCCAACTTCCAGATTGAATGTATCGTCTTTATCACAAACTGCTTTAGTCTGTGTGCCATCAATAAATGTTACGATTACGACCTTATTATTGATGGTTTTTACATCAATAATTTCTGGCACTTTATGAACTGTATGAAAAACTGGCTGACAAGTAAGCGATCTAATACAATCAGACCAATCAGCAATTACACTTCCTGTACTTGTATCCATAATATACATTCCTGAAATTCTCATAGGTGCTTCTTTACATGGCATAATATCATCTCCTTTAATAAAATAATCTTTCATCGTTGTTTATATCTTCTGTCCAATAAGTTTCATATTTAATTATATTAATTTGTTTACATTTTGGGCACATGCATAATTTTACGCTACATGAACCGCTATCGTTCCACCATGTTTTTACCCCCTTACCTTGTAATGAATAGGAATGATTACAGTGTGTGCACCGAATCAATTCCATATTATCTACTTCCTTTCTATAGAGTACATTAATAGAAGAACTGGTCATCTCTCAATGTCTGTCTATATTCTATACATTTAATTTTCATTTGTCAAGACTTTTTATATTAAAGCCATGCATTTCCAAGTTCTATTTCATTATCAGTGCAAAAGAACACCCCATCAATATTACCAAAAATTTCTTTTGCCAAATCTTGATACAGTGTTGAACAAATACCATGATAATCGCCAATATCATCTGTAAAATATTGGACAACTTTTTTCTTAAAAATAACAAAAACCATTTTATTAGTCATAATTCCATCTACGACTTTTACGCCTACCACTGCTTTATTATTAAAACAAATACGACCAATATCATTTAAGTTTGTAGAATTTCCCGCTTTTACACTATCAAAACATGTTTTATTTGCAGGAACGATTGTAATATATAATGTTACATTTCCAAAAACCTGTTTATTAGGGAGTAAATTTTCTAATGCAACTGCTTTTTCAGCATTATTAACATATAATTTAATCTCTTGTTCGATATCATCATATGTGATTTTTACTTCTGAATCTTCTTTAAAAAACGCTGATAGTTTTCTGTAATACATCACCCAAGGTGGGGATAAATTAAGTCTTGCCATAATTTTAGTCTCCTTTTTTATCAAAATATTTTATGCGTACAGTTTCTATAATCTCAAGTCTTGATCGTTCATAACCAAGACTATATACTATCCGTTGTTGAATTTCTTGTGCATCAATTTGTGCCGCTTCTTTAGTAAGATATCTACCAAAATAACGAGTTTCATCGGGGAGAGTATATTTGTTGTTTTTCCATAATTCGATTTTAATTTGATACATTTTTTGACTATCCTCCTTTTAACTCCTCTGACAGGATTTGAACCTGCGAGACCAGACGCAATAAGGGGCTTCTAATCCTTTCTTACGCAATCCGTATGTATACCACTCATCACAGAGGATGCTCTCAATCACACAATTTTCAGCAACTTTATTATTATTTGTGCTTATGAGAATTCTATCCAGTTGCGAGATAGAATTAATGGACTCTCAGGGACTCGAACCCTGAACCGCACGGTTATGAGCCGTATGCGCTAACCAATTGCGCCAAAAGTCCAAATAATATGATTGGCTGTTCGGCTCATGAGAACTCCCAAATTTTCACATTTAATACACGCCACTGCCTGTGTAACCAATCATATCTTTTTTAATTGCCTACTAACGCAAGACCTCTCGCCAATTCATCCTTTTTTACCCTATTAGCGGAATTGGTAACTGTATATAGCACAGCCCCAACGGGAATCGAACCCATATTTTGACCTTGAAAGAGTCACGTCCTAGACCTTTTAGACGATGGAGCCTTAATTTTATTTATTATACCAACAGACATAAGGATATTTTTTAATATCGTCCCATGTTAGTGATCTATCCCAAACACTTATATCTGTTTCTTTTTCACCATCATGAAAACGACCATATCCGTCAAATGAATTGTAAAAACCATTAGCAACTTCCTGACAAAATTCTTTTGTAGTCATTACTTCTCCGTATTTACATTTTGCTCTAACTTCTTCAATTGTTTTCATTATTTAATCTCCTTTAATTTTATTTTGTTTGTATATATCTTAACAGAATTTTTTCAGGTAATGTTCCACATAGAATAATATCATTTATTTGCGCACCAATAATCCATATACCTGCAAGCCATAATATTATTACTGCTATACACGCAAATCCCATAGCATTATCATCATTACTACCTACAGCTAAAATTACAGCAACAATACCAACTAAAATAAAAATTGCTCCAATTGCAATCCAGAAAATAGACGAACGAAATTCGTATGTAATGACTCTTCTCGCCAAATCTTGAAGATAAGGAATAACATTATTATTACTCCAATCCAATGCCAATCCAAATTGTTTTGCTAATTCTTGTAATGTTTGTTCATTAATTGTCATTGTTTTCTCCTTATTTTAATTTGTTTTAAATGCCCCTAGAGAGACTTGGACTCTCGACCCCTTGATTAAAAGTCAAGTGCTACTACCGACTGAGCTATAGGAGCATATATAAGAATAGATTAGGTTCCCTAAGGTGAGTATCAATATACATTGCCATATCGTATTCCCAGAAGGTGGGCGCTGATGACTCTCGCTAAATACTCTCTCTATTCTTATAAAACGGGGATAGAGAGAATTGAACTCCCATATAGTGATTAACAGTCACTTGTTCTGCCATTGGACTATATCCCCAAGTACTGCCTCGTTTAAACAGGACGCATTTTAAGGCGCTCATCTGCCCCATTCTTTGTAGGTCAGGCGTACCCACATCAGTTATAACATAGACGAATATTCCTCTAAATCGAAATCGTCAGATTTGAACTGCGCTCCTACATCCCAAATGTAGTGTGCTACCATTACACCACGATCTCGTTTATTTTCCTAAATTCAATTACGTCATGCTCTCCACATCCCGCAGTTTTGGCTTTAATAGTTTTATAATATTCTCTATCATCTCTGAAATTCTTTTTTAAAAGCCTTACCGCATCTTTATAATGTGAACCATTATTATTTACTTGATAATTACACCAATCATTAATTTCTTTTCCAGAACAGGTCTGACCCATTTGTAACGAAAGTGGATTTAACATATTTTAATCTCCTTTTTATTATAATTGGTGCCACGGATTAAGATTTACCGTGTACCCCACATCACCAAACTAAAGCATTGGTATCATTTGGTCTCCTATCTTTCTGCGCAGATTGCACCACTACGAATTGAACGTAAACCTCTCCCTATATGACTGGGAGTGTGCTACCTTTACACCATAGTGCGAACATTCATCATACCATTTCACTTGTCCGCAGCTAGCCTCACTGCACCACCACCTCACTGTTTTACGCCTTAATCCCTCGGTGATACTCTTTGATGAATGCCAGAAATCACATGTGCACTTGCGAATTCTGAGTGAGAAAGCAGGACTCGAACCCACGCCAACTCTTATAATGAGCCGTTCTATCCGCTAAACTATTTCTCATCCACTACTTATCATTCTCAATCGCCTGTTAACGGTTAGCCACTCCGTTTCCAACTCTGAAATTTCCACCCTACCACCAGATTATCGAAATATCTGGAACCCTTAGCGACATTCCTGATAAGCGTTAATACATTACAATTAATGCGTCCATTAATTTCCTGTATTAATCATGACCCTATGGATTCGAACCATACCTTGTGGTTTTGGAGACCACCGTGCTATCCGCTGACACTAGAGCCATATTTTATTAAAGCCGTGCACAGCCTTCTCTTTCTAAAACAGGACGCTTTGTTTTGGTAAATTAGATTAAAAGTCTAAGCCAGAAAAAAATTTGCTGTAAGCGTCCCAGTCTATTTATAGGGGATTTCACATGACCTAAATTAATAAAAATATAATGCTTTAAATAATATTTTCCACCAGTCTTCTACAATTTCCCAAATGTTTTCTTTTCCTTCTTGCTTTAAAACATCTTTTGCAAGCTTATCACTTCTACTTAAAATCACTTCCCAATCGATTATTTCTCTAATTTTTGGATAAAAAAATTTTAAATAAAAATCATCAACCTCTTCCTTAGCTTCATCAAGCATATAACAATATGTATCATGTAGAAAAGTCCAGAACGTAAAATCATTTACATAAGCATCCCATTTATTCTTATCTTCCATTTCCAGACGCTTCTCGTGCGAATGACTTAACAATTCCATTGCTTCTTCATAAATCAATGGTGACTCATCTAACCAATTAATTTTCATTTTTATTTCTCCTTAAAAATCATGACACTTTTAATATCAGGATTTGAACCTGAGTCTTTCAATAAATTGAACGTGCTAACCTCTACACCACACACGCAATGGGTTGGAGCGTGAACTTGTTGTTTTGCTGTAAGTGTCACATAGAAGCGTGGGAGGGATTCGAACCCTCGATGTCAAATAAGAATAGACAAAGATTTTTGAAAAATAATTTGCTGTAAAAATCACGGTCATGATTTGTTTTTCTTGATCATTTCCTTCAGCCACTTGGATACCACGCTATATTTAAAACAGGATTCGTTTAGGGATTTGAACCCATTCACTCAAATTTTTGCAGAATTTTTGTTTAATCCGATTTTTTTTGCTGTACGAATCCCAAAAAGCCGACCATTGGATTTGAACCAATAACAACGCCATTACAAGTGGAAAAAACAATTGCTGTTAGGATTACGAACATAATCCATTCATACGTGCTCTACCATTGAGCTAGGTCGGCATATTTAATTACAGGACACTATTAAGAGAAAGAAGATTTCAAGTCTTGTTCTATTTGGTTTGCTGTAAGTGTCCCAGAGTGATGTTTTTCTATACTCAAACTCAGTAATATTGATTTCACTCATAATCCATAAAACTTGCAACCTGTATAGGTGGTTCAATAGTAGAAAGTTTAAATGAAAAAGCATATTTTAATACAAAACAGTCATGCTTTCCGTTCATCTCTGTTTTGTGAATACCCCCTGAGAGATTCGGACTCTCACTCCTGTTGCGGAACCGCAGCTTAAATGCGGCGTGTCTTCCTGTTCCACCAAGGGGGCATTTATTATTAGACATATTGCCAATAATATCCTTTATAACTTTTTCTACAACCACTCAAAGCACGCCACAACGAACATTTAGCATGTATAAATTTAATATTGTGTTCTCTTGCTAAAAAACGTGCGCCATCTGACATTGCATCAAAATATATTTCGGTGCCATCTTTTTTACTGACACCTTTTATAGGTTTTGCTTGACTACTATTAGCACCAAGATTATTATTTCCTAGTACCTCTTTTGAATGTTTTATGTTTTCTTCAGGAGTGACCCATTCAAGGTTGCTAATATTATTATTTTCTTTATTTCCGTCTTTATGATTTACTTGCCATTTTGATGGATCGTTATTAGGAATAAACTGTTTAGCTACTAATGTATGTATCGCAAATCCTTTTACTTGACCATTAATTGAAAAGTTTATAATACAATATCCCTTATGATTTAATGAATATTTTAATGGCTTTCCATTTTTACCATAAACAATTCCATTAGTATCTACTTGATATTCTTCATATCCTTTAACAGGCTCTTTTCTATATTCCACATATTACACCACCTTTTAATTTTATTTTCTTAACTTCTTTATATCATATTACTTAAAAAAGTTGTTATAAAAAGGCTGTTCCTCGAACTCCATTTAACTACTGCTCGCCGTTACACTAAACCCATATCTATCAATGGTTTGTCCAAGTCCCAATCCGGAGATACAGGGTTCGTAGCACCTTTTTAATAATGCACATCACAAAATTGTACACAGGCTAGATACATGTGATGTGCTATAGCCTGTTTTGCCTAGCGTTTCAGATGTGTTTTAGTCTTAATTTATTTAAGACAATCACGCATAGTCCCATTCACATCAGGGGCTTTAGGTCTCACTGTATGTAGCCGGATTCACTCTTCCTATCCCCTACTCATACAGGATGGTTGATCTTTTTTATACCGCATCTCCATTCTACGGTCAACCGAGTATTTGGCTCGATTAAAACCGAGTATACGGCGAACCAGTGCGGGCACCAGTTCCTTTGAATTGTACTTAGAAGCCATTTCTGGCACCCTTAAAGCAAAGACCTTAATATCTTCACCCGTACTCACGTTCCCTAATCATGTGCGCAATTGCTGTGCATGTGTCACAAGCATGACACATTCATTTATTTCTATCTCAGCACTTTGTGCCTACCCAGAAATAAATGTGTCCTTCGTCAGGACAAATGAGTGGATATATAGCGTCCATCGGCGCTTATGATACAGGTTTTAAGTGTCTGTATCCACTATAATCTCATGAAGTTTTTAATTTCATGCTATTATTATAAGAAAATTCACCGAAATATTTATCTTCTGCCTTTTTACGAGCGGCAACAGCTTCTTCGAGAGTATCGAAAGTCCCCAAATATTTTCGTTTTTTATTTATAGTTATATAAGATTGAAACTTTTTATTACAAATAGACACACCTTTATGTCCTGTTTTAGTTGATTTTTGACTTTTTGAATTTTGTGCATTTTGAGTTTGATTACATATTCTTAATTCTGATTTTCTATTATCATATAACAAATGTTTTATATGATCTATTATGACATTTCTTTTTTTAACTTGCATTACTAATCTATGCAATTTTAAAAATGACCTTTTTATTGTTCCTTTTTTATATGCTTCGACATAGCCATATTTATTAAAATACCAATGATAGTCTTTAATTTTGTCATAATCTTCTAAATCAAAATAAAAATAATTGCGTACACCATCCTTGTCTGTTGGATCTACATTATCTGTATATCCAATTCCAAACTCACCTGTCAAATCATATGAATTAATTTTAGAATGTATTTTTTTGTTAGTCTCTTGAGTAATTTTTCTTTTCCAACAGCCACAAGATTTAGTGTGTCCTGATCTTAAATGTGTTAAACTTACTATACATTCATTGCCACAAACACATTTACATTTCCATTGAGCTTTTTTATATTTATCTGTATTTTCTTCATCAGGAACTTTTTCCAATACAGTTAATAATCCATATTGTTGTCCAGTTATATCTAATGTTTTCATTCTATTTGTATTGCCTCATATCGTTTAGAATTAAGAATACCATACATATAATCCATAGGACTCATGCCAATTGCACCAATCAGATTCTTAAAAGTACCCGCAGACTGACCACTTACAAGAATAACTCCTTTACGATTCTTATCTGCGTGGAATACATCATTACGGCTCTCGACATTCCAGAACACGATAGTGGGGATTTCGTATCCATACTGAGCAAATTTCGCTTTCATCTTATCATAAAACGTCCACTGCCTGTTACCACAATAATCAAATTCCATATCGGAAATGATAATTAGACTCTTCGGCATTTCAGACGGTTCTACATGATTCTTAATAGCCGTATCAAGAATCAGATTAAAAGCCGCTTCACAATCTGTGTTCATCTGCCAACCACGATAATTCAGATTTCTAAAAATCTGAGCAAGTGTTTTTCCCTTAATCTCCTGATATTTAGGGCAACTGGAAAATGTCATATACAGATTATGATATGCACCAGTATTTCTCTGAGCAAAATAAATTGCAAGACCAAGCGCTGTCATAATCGGACGTCCGCTCATACTTCCAGATGTATCAGCCATTACAATTGCGTTAGTGCCCGGCTCTACGTAATTAGGAAGCTGATCCCACTGTGCCTGAACAATATTGTTTTCTGTTCCAGTTAGACTCCAACGCCAATCCCAAGAACTCTGAATTCCTTTTTCAATCAAGTCATAAGGATAAAGCGTACCAGAATTAATTTTCTCTTCTCCAGTAACAGCTTTCTGTGCGAACTGATTAAAACGCTCTTCATCATGCTTTCTAAAAGCATTTCTGTAAATGAGCATTGCTCTGGACGGAACTTCAGAATATTTAATCTTATCCCAACGACCAGTAGACATCAACGCTTCGACAATACCAATCTGCTTACGCATAGCACGCACGATGCGCTTGAAGTTATAAACATCATAACCAAGCTTCTGTGCGGTCAGCTTGCCAAGTGCTCTGGTCTTAGGTGAAGAAGCATCTGCTGTCTTAATCCATTTAGCAAGAAGAGAAATAGCATTTCCTTTTGCCATATTTTCAAGGTCTTCCTCAAACTGCTTTTTCATGGCAGTCCACATTTCCTTTTCAAGCGGAGTTCCGACCAGTTCATATAAATCATCATAACGACCATATACACCAATCAAATCGAGATTAGGACGAATTGCTTCAGGATGGTGCAGTGCACAGTATTTCAAAAGAATTCTAAATACACGTCTTTCACCAAGACCTTGAACCTCTTCATCACCACGGATATCTCGTGCATAAAAAGTTGTCTTAATTGTCTCAAGAGGTTTTGCCTGATATGATGCTTCAAAAATACTTGTAATACGATTTTCATCTGCTGTTCTCAGTGCGCCTACCGTACCAAAATAATCAAGCAGAGCATCATCCGTTGTCTTCAGTGCAACAGCACCATTTTCAGTACGTGTCCATTTTGTTTCGTTTTTAATTGCGTTTGCAAAATTCATAATAATTACCTTTTCCTTTCATACATGACACTATGTAATTGTGCGTGCAAGACGCTTTGTTGGGGAATCTACGCCCCGATTAATGAGTAGATTTATTTGTTTCTTTGCTGTGAGTGTCACAGTAATCGTATGAAATGGATTCGAACCATTGACCCGCTGACCCACTTGAATATTTCGCTGTCATAATCACGAACATGATTAATGAATTCTTTTTTCAGCTGCTCTACCAACTGAGCTACCATACGATGTTCAGGACTCGCTATTTCCTAGCAAGCAGATTATCAGTCTGTTTTATGCTGTATGAGTCCCAATAATAAGATGCATTATATAGTTATTTAATTATTGTTTCTTTTATACAGGACGCTGAAGGAGTGATAGCCATAAAAAATAATCTGATACTTTTATAATTTGCTGATTTTCTTTGTTGATTGCTGTATGCGTCCCTTACAGGGGTGAAGCGATTCGAACGCTCACGCCTTACGGCACGGGAATCAAAATCCCGCATGTCTCTCCAATTTCATCACACCCCTATGTAGTAGCAAGTTTTTATTTCTATGTCCTTGCTACATTGTCTATTATACTCATCTAAAAACTATTGTCAAGAACTATTTTTAATTTTTTCTTGTTAAATTTTTTAGACTTCTAAAAGGCAACAAACTGTAAATAGAGGTTCTCCTTTTTTATCACAAATATTATAATCAATACTTGTTCCATATCTTTCAATATTACATGTGGTTGCTTCCAAAAAAGTTCCATGACTTTTAACTTCTGATCCTGTAATAAAAAAACGAAGTCCTTCATTTTGCATAGCCCAAAATTCCACGTTCCTCTTTCTACATTCTAAATATGTGCTAGTTGTATCATTAAAAAATAAACAGACAAGTACCTCTGGATTAATAGATTCAAACTGCTCACAAAAATCTGTAATATTTATTGTTTCCATTATTGCCCTCCTCAAAAAATTTTCTATTACCAAACGCCTGTTCGTACTGTGCACTTATCTTAATACGAACAGGCGTGTTTGTCAATATAGAATTTATTAGAACTTTAAATCTTATTCTTCAATTAAATGCTTATATTTTGTATAAAAAGAAGACCTCACTATTTTTCTATCATATTGGAATTCTGCTTCCCTTAAATAATCGCTCCATAAATAGTCATGAAAATTTAATCCGTATTGTTTCATGCTATGTTTAATAAAGTTAATAATGCCAGACTCGTTTGCCTGTCTCGTATTATACCATTGGTCAATATCTAAGAATTTACAAACACGTACAATCGAAACATAGATATTTTTCCCATTGTGAAATGGATCGTCATACATACTATTTATTTTTAGTTTAATGATTTTTCCATTTTCAACAAGTTTTGTAACACGAGTCATATCACCTGTCATGGGATAAAGTTCTAAAGTTCTATTGGATTCTTCTGCATAATCAATTAACGTATCAGAAATGGGCAACTCTCCTCTTTTAACACGAATAACTCGTTTCTGTTTGTCTATGTCTTCTATGGTAGTGTTCCAAAAATCTTCATAGTCTTTTCCATTTAATCCTTCATATAATCCTAAACAGAAATTCATTGTCTTCTTCCATGTCTGTGCGTCCTGCTATGATATCCATAATAATTCCAGTCGGCACACTGTTCTCTGTTTCAATTTCTGTTACAATTGCGTTTAATTTTTCTTGATTAAATACTAAACTTCCACATCTGGCTTTTAAATATGACACCAGTTCTTTCTTTTCTTTTAACATCGGGTGCCTCCTTTCTGTTATTTTAGAATATCATAATATATAAAAAATTGTCAATATTAAATTAAATCAGAACAACAATTATCTATTATTCTTTTTGCTTTTTGTTTTAATTTTTTACAATAAACCGAATATAGTTCATGCAATTCATTTTGCCAATATATACCAAAATAAAAAGCTAATTCTCCGGGATGATTTCGCATAATATAGCGACCTATTACTTCAAAATCGTGCACTGTATAACTTTTACCGATTTCTATATATTCATCACCCATTATTAATGTTAAACTACCATCAGCATTACGAACAGTAGATATCCTTATATTAAATTCTTTCCTATATTCGTCTGTAAGTCTTCCTACTATATCGGCAATTTTTTCTTTCTCTGATTCTGGAAGTGTCATATATTAATCTTCGATCCTTTCAAATTGATTTTCATATTTATCAAAAAAATCATCTCCTACAAATGTAACATCACCTGCATAAGTACCATTTCCGTCCCAAATGTCACATCCATATTTTTCCCATGGGTCTCTATAATTATTAATATTAATTACTTCAATTCGATAATCCATACCGTTTTCTGAATGAAAAACAAATTTATCATTTACTTTAATTTCCATCATAATTATCTCCTTTTACTCAGCCGCCATTTCCAAATATTCAACTACTTCACTAATTAAATCCTGAAGCATGTCTTCGATTTCGCTTTCAATATCTTCTTCGTCCTCGTCTTCATCATCTTCAGGATCATGAGTCTGGTTAGTTTCGTAATCTTCGTAATCACTAATGAACTCATCGATAAGATCAATTGCCTCATTCATATTATCCTGTGCTTCCTGACTCATTTCGCCACGATAACTTCCCTGAAGATTTTCGGGCATAGATTCAAATGCCATTTCTTCATCCATAAGAACAAATTCAATATCAGATTTAATTCCTTCAAGATCTGCAATATCTACAGGCATACAAACACTTTCCATAGTAGTAATAATATTCGCAAGTTCTCTTCTTCTCTGATTATTCATTTTTAATCTCCTTTTTATATGTGAATTATTTAATAATTGTATATCTTGTCATTGAAATTAACTGCGCTTCTGAAATAGTAATAATATCTTCATAACCTGCATAATCTTCATAATATATTTCTTCTGCTTTTTTTATTGCCGATTCTCCATTTTCCTCAGGTGTTGTAATTCTCCATTTTTCAAAACGACAACCATTATCAATTGTTAATGTTACAAGAAAAATTTGCATAATGTTTTCCTCTATCTTCTATTCCATTTGTTAATTAAATTTTGTTTACCTACGCCAGAAAAGTGACATCCACAATCTGGACAAATTATTTCTCCATAGCGCATTTTGGGAGAAAAAATTTTTATTTCTATTCGTTCTGGTGGACAGTGACAAAAAGGGCATTCCATTTTAATTCGTTTATCAGTCATAGTAACCTGTCTCCTTTTTTAATTGCTCTTCTTCTTCACGAGTTTGAGGGATATAATAATCATATCCCCAAGTGTATTTAGTTAATGTACAATATTTGGGAGAGCCTTTAATTGTTAATTCAAGACCTATTGATATCGGTACTTGTTTTTCTGTTGCAAATATTTCTTTAATTTCTTTATTGAATTCTTTAAAGGTCTTAGTTTTACCATTAATTCGTCCCCCACATTTTTTATAAACAATTTTTAAAATATCTTTTAATTTTTTGGGTTTCTCTAAAATAATTTCTGGCTCTTTTTTATATACTCGTTTTGCTCTTCTTTTTTTATTCATCTGCATCCTCAAATAAATTTTCTACTTCTCTTCTATTGTTAATAATATCTCCCATAATATTAGCTGCTTTTTGTCTATCATCTTTTCCATTACCACGAATATAACGTTGAGTTGTGGCTATATTAGAATGATTCATTTGTTTTCTAACAAATTCAATATCATGAGTTTTATTATATAACATAGTTCCATATGTAGCACGTAACTTATGTGGAGTAATTTTTTTACCTGTAATAGTGCTACAATATTTTTCAACTACTTGTTTAATAGTTTCATAACTAATTCTTGTTTTTCGATTAGAAATAAATAAAGCTGTCTCATCTTCTTTACCTGCTTCTTTAAGTAACGCCTCTCTTTTTATAAGCCATTTCTTTAAAACAGTAATGGTTTGATCTGGCATTTGATGAATATTTACCTTGTTTTCTTTATCAGTAACAACTACAATTCCTTCGTCCAAATTCAAATCATCTACATCAAGATTTTGAAGAGCAATTGTTCTCATTCCGGTTGTAAGAAGCATTAAAACCAATGCCATATCTCTGGTTCTATATTCATCCTGAAACCAAATTGATTTTCCATTTTTAATTCCGTTTTCAATATTAGTAATTACAATTTGAATTTCAGAAGGAGTAAGATAGCCTTTCTCTCTTTTTTGAACCTGTTCTTGTTTTTCTATATATTTGGGTCGTAATGCAAATGCCATAAAATCTTTTGTTATTCTGTCAGTAGCTAATAAATATTTAGAAAATTTATTAATTGCAGAATATTTGACAATTAAATACGAAGAAGATCTTTTTTCGAATTGAACTATATAAATATTATAATCATCTAAAGTGATTTCATTAATTGGTTTATTTACCTTTTTAAGAAAATCAATTACATGAACTGTATAATAATAAATTGTTCTTCTACTATTTTGAGCAGAAATTAATGAACAAACAAATCCTTTTAAAAAAGGATATTCGGGATGCGATTTACATAATTTTTCGGTTAATTCATTATATTTTTCATTGTCTCTTTCTTTATTTGCCATAATTATCTCCTATTCCATATGTATATTGATAAAATCGGTCGCTGTATATTCACCACCAAGTTCTTTATATTTTTTATAACCAATTTCTATTTTATCTCCATATTTTTTAGTAGCAGGATCATAAATTTGTTGATAACAATAAAGTGTGATTTCATAAGTTCCGTATTTTTCTTTTCTGTTGTAAATAGGTTTAGATATTTTGTTGACCATTAATCTATAAAAATACAATCCTTTTATATGATATTTTAAATATTCATCTTTTAGATATCCTCTATCTCTGAATTCTTTTCTTGCCCCACACCAACACTTGCCTTGTTCTATTTGCTTTTCAACATGTGCTATAAATTTTTCTCTCGAATAATTTTTATAAATTTTATCTGTATTAAGACCGATTAGTACTTCATCTCCCGGCAAGCTATCTTGCTCACCCGGTTTCCAAAACATATTCAATTTTGTTTTTGTTATCAATGCGCCGTTTTTTGTCCAGTGCATTTTACCTGTAAGTGGATCGATATATGTTTCTTTCTTCTCATCAATTGCCCTTTTTATTACATCGGTTTTTTGATTGAAATTATCCATTTGCGTATAAAAATAGATAAAAGGAAAAATGATAATAATTAATACTCCTGCAATCATAAAACCAACTCCTTTCTATTTATCTGTATAAATTTTATCATTTACATTAATAATTTGTCAAGTATTATTTTTATTATATATTTAATTTTATATTGTATATATTTATCTATATTATGTGTCTTATATATAATATATATTAATATAATATTATAATATATATAATTTCCCGCCCCAACCACCCGCTATTATAGCATAAAAAATTGATGTTGTAAATATTTAATTTTCGCTTTTTAGTTTAAATCGAATTCCCTTTACTACGTCATCAGTATATTTATTTTTATTCTGGATTTCATATAATCCTGCAAAATCATAGCCACCATTAATAAAACCATGAATATTATTCATTACAGCAGTGGAACTGTTCATATAAACAAATTCTTTTATTTCGGCTTCCTTTAATGTCTGAATAAAATCATCTACTTCATCATCCCATAAAAATTCATCTAATACAAATATCTCATGATTCCATCTTATGCTAGAGCACCAAGCACGATATGCTTTACATTGCCCGCCAGTAAATGGAAAACTCTTTTTAATTTCATCATATTTTTCATACCATTCATCCATTTCTGGACTATCCCAACCATAAGTTCCAATAATAGATTCTTTTTTATCTTCATGTGTACTAATCATTTTTTCATATATTTCGCTTGTTTTTTTCATTACATTAAAACAATAATTGTCTTTCAAATTTGCCATTATTTAGTCACCTCACTTGTAATGTTAACCCAACCGAAGTTATCACAGTAATAATACTTAATCTCATTGGTTTCCATGTCCTCAATTTTAACGATATCACTAACACTCATTGAATGTCCTCTGAAATGATCGGGATGAGCAATGTTAAATTTTTCAAACAGATAATCAAGCAAATCATAATCATCTTTTGCTTCTTCTTTGTCTGCCCATACAAGACCATAAGGATCGAATGACCAACCATGCTTATTAGCGGTTTCCCAATTCATAAAAGAATAAAGCACATTTGCCTTAATCTGATAAATTGTGTATTCAAACTTTTTCATTCTGTTTCTCTCCTTTTTTGTTTATTTAATGACCATAATGTAACACTACCAAATTTTCCCATCTATTAAGATCAAATCCTTTTAACAGATTTAAACATGGCTGATATCTTCGATAATCTTTATCTGCTTCAATTTCCTTTTCAATCATATCAATTGCATCTTTTACGGGAATTTCTTTCAATCGATCACCATAATCATCTTCTCTTGTTTCTGTATTGCTACCATCTAAATAGATATAACAATCTGTATCAGGAAAACGATTAAAATTAAGATTAGGTACTTTGCATAAATCAAATGAAGCAATTATTTCACCCCATTTCTCTTTACACCATTTCCAATCATGTTTGTCAACTACATATAATTTACTTTCATATCCCATAACTTTATCTCCTTTTTAATTAATCAAATTCAAATCTCACACAACCTTCTTTAAATGTACTTAAATACCAGTTATCAATATCCTTCATTGTAATATAAACATTTGCTCTATCACATTTTATTTCATTTCCATATTTTTCTACAAAAGCCCCAAAAACAAAAGCATAATCACAATCAATAAGTTTAAGTATTACAGAATTTTCTGCATTATCAACGACATAAATTAACATTTGTTCCCTCCTTTTTAAAAAATTAATTAATATATGCTTCGCAAATATTTACAATATGTTTACAAAACTGTTCTGGAATTCTTGCTCTTTCTTTTGCCCCTTTTATTCCCTGAGTTCCAGTTCTTGAGCCTCTAGGTGCTTTCATATGACAAGGGTCTCCGTTTTTACAAGGTGGCTTAAACTGGGGGTCGGGATGATTAGTCCAAATATCAGTAGGTTTCATACGAGTGTCACCATACTGGCAATATGTAATTGTATATCTAGGAATCCCTTGCATCCATTCCATTTTCCTCATTGCCCCTCTAGGATTTTCAATAAAGAAAAATGTTGGATTAAGTTCTCTTATCAAATCTAACACATGCTGATCGGTAGCATCACAAAATTTTGCATAATCTGAAATCGGTTCGAGATTTCCGTTTTCAGGATTGCGTCTTCTATGTTTACTAATAGCGGCGACACTAAATGTTGTACAATCAGGTGAAGCCCAAATAACATCAGGACGACCAAATTTATCAAGAATTTCTTTTGCGGTTAATGTGCTAATATCAGCATAAAGACTAATATTTTCAAAATCTTTATCCCATTCTACAGAAAAAACTTCATGTCCTTTTGCTTCAAATTCCTTTCCAATTGAACGAGTACCTGCAAATAGTTCTAACACTTTCATTTAATTTTCTCCTTTTAATATTATTTAAAAATCTGTTTTCCGTTAATGAAACTCGCTACAGGACGCCATCCTTCACAATTGATTTTATGCATTACAAGCCAACCGATTGTATATACTTTGGCTTGATACCTTGGCTTATCGATTACATAAATCGTCATGTTGGGATGTGCTTTACTGTGAATTTGTGCTGTCATCATTGCATCTTCTAAAGATTTTTTTATTTCTTTTCTCCTTTAATTAATGATTAAATCTTATATAATATTTCATCCAATCTTCACCAAAATATTCAATAAACTGTTTCTCTACTTCAGGATATTTCTCTAGAACAGTTAGTTTTGCGACAGAATCCCAATCAATAGTAGCCCACCAAAATTTTCCGTTGGTGCTTTTAGTAAAACGAAGTGTATCAAGAAGCCAATTCATTGACTCCTGACGATGTATATTTCTTTGAATAGAATCTAAAATAATAAGTTGAGAATCAAACACACAATTGTTTAATACCTCGCCAATTTCGCTTCCTGTAACTCGCACACCACTAATCTTAGGTTCAAAATTAATCATTTATTTTCTCCTGTTTTATTCATCAAATGCTTCAGTACAATAAAGAGCAATATCTTTTTCATCAGATTGTTTTGCTTTGGGGCAAGAACAGTCACAAGTCTCTTTTTCATCGCAATAATAGCAACAATAACTACACTTACTATCTTCTGGTACTGTCACATCCATAAAGCATTTAATCATTTTAATTACCTCTCTTACTTACTATATTTATTACAATAATCTTCAATACGTTCTCTGTTCTCAAATGTATCAACCCAACCGAAATATCTACGGTCAATTTCATCAATAATAAATGGGTCAGGAAGTTCATCTACAGGAATAATTTTGCAATATCCAATTCTTTCTGCTTCTCTTGCGGCAGCTTCATCATCATAATCACCATCAGGATAACAATCACAAATAGCTTCTATTTCAAGAAGTCCAAGCCCATCAAAATCAAATATTTCAAAACCACGTTCTGCCTGTTCTCTTGTCCAACCATATTTCATTGCGATTTTAATTCCTTCTTCCGTAGGATAATTGTATGCCATTTTTTATCTCCTTTTTACCATTCAATTCCATGTTCTCTACAAAAGTTTCTCATTGTATGATTTTTGAATTCGGGGTCATAATAAATATCCAACAAATCAGGCGTATAACCTCTATCAATCATTTCCTGATAAGCATCTGCCTCATCATAATTATTATCTGCATACCAATGAAGCATTTCGTCAATTTCATTAGCTACATCAAATTCATTCTCATTCTGTACAATAACATCTCCATTATGTACATATGCAATACATGCAAGCACTTCGTCTACGCCTTTCCCCATATAAGATGACGTATATACTCTTGCTTCAGGATCAAATTTTTCAAGCTGCCTAATCATTTCTTTTACCTTCATTTTTATCTCCTTTTAATTTTCTGTTAATGGATTTGTCTTACCATATCTAATAGCATCTAATTCATTCAAAGATTCTTTAAGAAATTTATCTTCAAGTTCACTTGTATACCAATCAAGTCTGCTAAATAAATCTTCAGTACTATAGATATAATAACAATTATATAAATCATAAATATCACCAATAATTTTCCCTTTAGAGTATCCTTTATTGATTAATGCATTAATTCTGGGAATATACCATTCTGCTTCTTTATTAGCACAAAATGTTAGTTCTTTATCATTCATTTCTGTATATGCTTTTTCCATAACTAATGTTACATATTCTGGATCAGTAATAATATCAATTCCAAGAATTTCAAAACACGGATATTTATATTTAGACATAATTGTTTTATATGCTTGATTCCATTGCTCTTCTGTATAATAAAACGAACAATTGATATATTCCTTGTTTTTTCTATTTGGATGATAGAATTTAAATATCTTGATTGCATGGTCAATATCATTAGCTATTACAACACTATATCCATTTTGATAAGGAAGAGATTTATTATCATTGTAAGTAAAATAAAATTTTTTCATTTAATTATCTCCTTTTAATTATGAATTACAATTGTGTCACCAAATAGTCCACCGTAAACACCATCTATTGCATTCCCTCTAATTTTATTTGCAAGAGTTTGCATATCAACCAATTCAACTTCATAAAGAGCAGGATTCATAATATCAGCTTCCATTTCTTCATCAACAATACTACCTAAATCGGGAAGAAGATTAACTTCTATTGCACGCTGAAGTGCATATGATTCAGGATTATTATGGTTTGTGGCATCAACAATAAATTGTACTAAATCATCATAAAATGTTACAATAAACAGATTCATTATTTCACTTTTCTCCTTTATTTACCAATTCCATGTCATCTCTTCTACTTCAGCACCGCTTGTACCGATTTCAAAACCCCTGAAGAACACTGCCAAGAACCCCTCTTCATCCTGAGCTTCATTAAGTGCATCCTCAATTTCATCTCTCCATTCAGGATGCTCTTCGTCAGCATTATGACGCATCATTTCGATGTCATATCCTCTGGTCTGGATTTCATACCAGTCCTCTTCAGGAATCATGAATTTTGTTTCCATAAGATAGTCATCAAGTAGTGACGCTTCAATTTCGTCTGCAAGATCAAGGTCACCAATTCGGTCTACATGTTTCCAAATGTTCATAAGTTCGTTTGTCATGATTAAATCCTTTCTACTTCAAATGGTGTATCATTTACTTTTTTAATAATTTCTTCTGTTGCATGTTCTTTAATCAATCTCTGAATAATATAATTAGGATCAACAGATGTAATAAACGAATACAATCTGCTTCTAAAGAAGCGATTAATGTTTCGTATCTCTTGAAGCGCATTATATTGTTTAGTAATCCAAGCATTTTCCTTTTTAGGGTCATTTGGTTTAGGCTTTTTTAATTCCTTTAAAGCATCTACATAATCATCACAGGCTCTAACAATAATTGCGTTTCCGAAGTCTTCATAAGGCTGTCGGGAATCGTAGTTGATTAATTCCATTTACGCCACCTCTTTTTTCTCTTCAAGTATTCGATTAATTTCTCTTTCTATCTTCCATTTCTTTTTCAGCTTTAATAAGTTTCTGACGATAATAATCATAATCAACATATGTATTTTTATCCCAATATCCTTTACCAAATCCCTGATTGGGATCGCCGCAACTTCTTCCTGCGCACTCTTCGTATGTTCCTTTGTAAGACGCAGAAACAAGTTTAAGTGGATATTTTAATTCATCTACTTGTTTGTCATAACATCCAATGTCTATACCATTACATCGATTATTCTGTGAAGTTGTGTTTCCGTATTTTAAAATCTCTTCCATTGTTTCAGGATAATGGTCACAATCATAAATCATTCCTTCACAATGATTCCAATATGCAAGAATACCGTAAAGATCAGCTTCATGGTCTGTATCATAAAAAACATATCCATAATCATAATATTTGTCTTTAATAAATCCACCACCGAATTCTTTTGGAATAAGGATTTTATAACTATCTCCATACGTTAAATTACTTCTTTTGGTTGTGTGATCTGCCCTTGTCCAACTAAAACTGCCCATAATTAATGCTCCTTTCTTTTATTTATTTTTCAATATTTTAATTCCATTTCATCCAACCAATTTCTTCATAGTCTTCATCAGATAAATCTATTTCTTCTGTTTTTATAATATAGACATAACAATTTTCTATCATTTCATTCCAATTATTAATTTGCTCTTCAGTCGGTTCAGGAAGACCTGTGGTTTTATTCCAAATCCACTTTTCTTTTTCTTTTGACATCCAACAACATAAGAGGTTTTTTGCTTCCTTTTCTGCTTCTTCAAAAGTACAATATTCTCTATTCGGGGCAAAATCTACATGATTCTCATTATTCCAAACAATCCTATACATTTTTATCTCCTTTTATTTATTTAATCTAAATCCTTTTTCTTTTCTTAATCGATTCACACACTCCTGTAAACTCTCAGGAATGTGTATTACAGTCAACAGCACATCATCCTTAAAAAGATATGCTCCATTTCCATAGAGCAAAATCTTATTTGGTTTACGTTGTGACAAATACAAGCCATCAATCCAACGTTTCAGATTTGGATCAACAGATGACTCGCTGTGTGTGAGTCCGTGTCTCCATGCACGGCGCACTACTTTAGCTTGTGTTTTCTTTTGAATTCCGCATCGTTGTGACATTCGCATCGATGCGTGCTTTGTAAGAATTGCCATTTAATTATCATCTCCTTTCTTAATCAAACCATTCAGGATATTCTTCCATGATTTTATTCCTAATAAAATCATCTAAACTAATATAATATTTATTGTTATTATCAATTCGTCCTTTTTCGAATTCATTTGCCCATTCAAAAATATCATTATATATATCTCTTGAATCAATATCCGCATCTTCTGGCATTAAGAAATGAATTGCAAGCGTCATATCAAAAATAACTTCACCCAGATTGTACATTTCTTCTTTGTCAAAATTCATTATTTCGCTCCTTTCTGTGTTTCGTCTTTAACGATAATTACACCTACACCAAATTCGGTGTACGTGTCCAACAAATTATCAATTAATTTTCTTTTTTCTTCGGTTTTCATGTATTTGTTTTGCATAATATCATGGCAGACGCTTTCTGTTGCTTCAATTGCTCTGTCTACCTTGTCATTATCCTCAGCTTCGTGGAATTTGACATAGCAATCATATACACCATCTGTTGTCCAGAGGTTCATATACCTTCCGCATGATGTCATTGCAGTATCATCACATTTGTTTGCTTGTTTCGATTTATGCTTTTCTATTTCATTTACAATGTTCAACCAACTGCCACGGACAGAACAATCTTCGTTATGGAAATATATCGAATAATCATTATCTCCATGACGAAAAACATCTGCCATCTCACCATTTATAAAGTAGATTGTTGTTTCTTTTGTTTCTTTCATATCGTTTTTCTCCTGTTCCTTGTTGAGCAATGCATCTCCATTTGCAAATCCAGTCATGCCCATAAACTCCTTGTCTTCTATTACATCAATATTAAAGAAGTCTTTAAATGCTTTCATAATATCGAACTGATCAGTTCCTTCAGACCAGAACATAAACGGTTCTGTTGTTTGACCATAGTCGTCTGTGTTTATCTTTTCGAATTTGCCCCACCAGACTTTAGCAATTTTTCTTTCTTTCTCTGGCGTCCAATATTCCACAATCTCGTAAATCAGGCACCAAGGATCGTAATCATAGAACAGAATTGTTTTCCAGTCTTCTGAGGAAATGCAACAATCGTTTTCCCTCAGATAATTAGTGACATAAAAGTTCGACACTTCAATTCGCTCACGGTCATTTTTCATGTTTTCGATGTTTCTAAGATTCATTGTAAATTCGCTCATTTTCTTACCTCGCTTTCTTTTAATCAATCACAATAATGCCAATCCATGATTTATCTTTGATTTCTTTTGGTGTGACATATTCATCACGTCCATACCAAATCGAACGGGTGATTTTATGTTTCTTAATTGCTTCCTTCAATTCCTGACAAGTAATTCTCTTTTCCAAAACCACACTAACATTCATATTGTCCATTCCAGTCGGATCACCTGTAAGGGATGTGACGTATGTTAAATCCCAACGGGAGTTGCCTACATATTCCAGATGATAGACACCTTTTGTATAATCCTTTTTCGCTCTTGCCATTTCTTTACCTCACTTTCTTTGAAACATTAAATCATCTACAACACTTACACCGAACCAGTGCTCAATGTCCTGCCACAATTCAATGATTGAAGTTCCTTTGCTCCAGCATCTGAAATCAGCATCCGTTACCAAGTCAAATCTATTTTCTCCTGTAGGCACATCTGCAAGTTCCTGCCAAATTTGTTTTGCCATATTTAATTTTTTTTCTTTTGGAAGATTAGGAACATAGCACTCAATAAGCCAGCCCACATCATAGCCACGAGCAGCAATTTCCTGCCAGTCTTCGGTTGTTACATTGATAAAATATTTCTCTTCAATGTAGTCTTTAATGGCATCATATTCCTGAGTGCAGAACGTTTCGTCATCGGCAATCTCCATAAGGGGCTTCAGGATTCTTTCCAGTTCACTCATTTTATTTACCTCTCTTTTATCCAATATGTCCGCTTGTCAAACAATTATCTTTTTCACTCCAGAATACGCACTCAGGAAATTCATAATATCTGTCTGCGTATTCCTCTTCCTTTTCCATATCAACTTCTTCCATTTTGACAAGACGTGCTTCATATTCAACACCCCTGTCCAAGTTTGTGAAAAAAACTTTGTTGCATTCTTCTGTCGGCAGGTCTCCATAGATTGCGGCATCATACTGTGCTTCCGCAACTGTATGGTCTGCGTTGTCAGGCACCTCAAAGAAGACTTCCTTTGTACGAATTTCCTGAATTGTAGCTTTAAAGTATTTCATTTAATTATCTCCTTTTCTTTTATTAATATTTAACGACAACATCATATCGAGCTATAATGTCATCTGGCTCGTTACAATGTCTACAATAGACAAGATAAGTAATTACTTTACTTCCCTTACGCACGCCTTTTACATATTTATAAGAGGTGTAATATCCATTGGGATCTTTCCCAATGTGTTTATTTAAAGCAGTTCCCTGAAACTTCTCAACAAGGTAATATCCTTTACCTTTTCGATGAGCGGTTTCTTTCCATACTTTATTAAAGTTATGTTTGGTTCGAGTAGTTATCTTAACTCTTTTAAACTTCTTTTTTATTCTTTTTTCTGTCTGCATGACTCGTGTCTGTGCAGATGTTTTTGCTTGTGTGGTAACAGGAATTACCACAGAAATCATCAGAGCCATAAATACTAACATTACGATTTTTTTCATTTAATTATCTCCTTCCTTTCAATAAATATTATCATCTAAATCTAAATCAACTCTTACTAATTCATGCATAGCTTCCGTTATGGTGATATAACCCCTGTCATACACCTTTATGACTTCATTAATTCTTGTCTTCATCTCTGTGAGAGTTTTTTTGGAATAAGACATTTCCTTTTTTCTTCTTAAAATGTCATTTCCATATTCCTTCATATATCTTTTGGTCATGTGTATTCCTTTCTTAATCCCAATCACTGTCGAAGAACATATAATAATCTTTTTCTTTTTCGTATCCCGTAACCGATAATTCTTGTACTATATAATCTCCAATAGCCCAATCTTCGGAGTTGTTTTCACAGGACATCCAATCTTCGTATGCCTTAGTGGCTATATCATAAATTTCTTTTTCCTTCTTTTGAGTTAAAGGATAAGTAGGTGAAATAAAGATGCCCATTTTATTGTTATTAGAATATAGAAAAATTCCGCTCATTTTTGTTGCACTAATCATTATTCTTCCTCGCTTTCATTTACATTCTGCTCATATATATAAGTACTTACATCTGCCAATATTCCCCACAACCATGCAGGGTTAACTGTTTCTGTGTCCTGATGATTTGTGTAATATTCAATTCCTTTTAAAAGAACATTACAGAATGTGTTCGCTTCAGAAGGTGTGAATGTTAATGTGACCTTTGTTAAATCTTTCACTTGTTTTCATCCTTTCTATAATGAATCTCAAAACTAAACACACAAAAACCATACAAATCAGACAGTATATCAGCTATGCAATCTAAAATTTCTTCCTCGTCATCCGTCCATTTATCAAGTGAAACTTCTGTAGGAAGTTCAAGAATGATTTCTCCATCTGTATCCCATTCGATATTTGTTACAATTATTTGTTCCATTCTTCTTCATCTCCTTCCTCATCATCAAGATCCATTAACGCTCCTTTAGTTCCACAATGAGGACAATACTCAACCTCATCTATAACAATTAACTCGTTTTCGTTTCCAACCCATTCACACCAATTACATTTGACTTTCATTTGCTTTCACTCCTTTTTTATTCCCAAATATAATCTTCATTTAATCTGAGAAACAACCATTCTCCATAATCACTGTCTTCGACAACTGGATACCAAACACCATTTTCAAAATCATCTTCAAAGAAAAGAATGTCCTGAAGAATATCGTTTTCCGTAGGAATTTCTGTATCACCAATAATTCCCTTATTAGCATCAACTACTTCTTTCTGGAGTGCAAGAAGATTCATGATGAAGTTTTTAACAGTCTCTTTTCCTTCTTTAGTAAATACGGGTTTCATTTGCATTTGCTCCTTTCTTTTATTTAATTTTTGCTTGCCACTTCATTTATTATACCACAGAAGCGTTCAACAGATTGTGAATATTCTGTGAACGTTTTTGTGGTCGATATGTAATTATTGTATGTCATATAATTCATCAGGATAAGCCCAGAGGGTCGAACCACTTTCTGTTTTACACAGGTAAAGTGGCTGTACCTCTTCGTCTGCCTCTTTAAGAGTTGCCTGTCTTTCGATAACAACTGTTGAATAATTAAATTTAGCATAATTGCTGTAATCACTATATAATGTATAACGATTACCCGATTTAATTTCTGTTGCAGTCGGGCTTGTCACACATGGATCAAACTTCTTTTTCTTTTTATTTAAAAAGTCTACTGTTTTCCTTACGGGACAATTCTCACAACACGAGTTATCTGTAAGTGTGTCTTCTACACAATTGAGACACACAAGATCGATAGCTTCAAAGATTTTTGTATTGTCCATTTAATTACCTCTTTCTGTTAATGTGCATTAAGCAATACCTTATCTCCTGCTTCGAGTCCCCAACATCCGCTATTCTGTTTATCACCACAGTCTTTATGATAGTGGCATCCAGAACAATCGTCACTGCAATGATAGCAGCGAGTGAAATCTGTTAATGTACAGCTTCCGTCAGGAAATATAATGTGTGATTCAGGAAGATTATAGGGATTGAACAATTCTCTTCCCTTCCATGCAGAAAGAAGAGGATGCAGGTTTTTATAAATCTGTCCAAAGCCATATTTATAAATATAATCTGCCTGTCCTTCATCATTTTTTGTAAAGTACATAATATCACAAACAGGGTTCTCTTTTGCGACATTCTGAATAAAGACGAAATCATCATCCGTAAGATCGCCACCTTCATTGAGACGAAGTTCTCTAATATAATCTGCTTTGATACGTATATTGATTTCATACCAATATCTTTCAGGATCAGCCTTATGAATAGCACTGTTCATTGCTCGTTTCTCTTGTACCTGAGGACGCCAACAAACATTCTGAATGTCGTAACAACCGGGACAGTAACAGGGACAATCAGCAATAGGAATAAGAGATACTGTACGGCAATTTGTACCTGTTTTACTGTTTCCATCTCCTACGAAAACGTGGCAATCATCAACATGTTTCAGAAATTCGTTTCTTTTTTGAAGCATATTGTTGACACGGTTTTTAATTGCCTCATCAGAATAAATTTTAAATGCCATAATTAATTTCCTCTCTTTCGTTAAAATGTTAAATGTCCACTATTATTAACACAAGGTGAGTTTTGGTTAATAATAGTGGACATTGATTTTACTTAATAAATATCATACCTGCTATTCAAGATTTCTGTGGCCTTATTCAGGTCTGCATTTCCGTCAAGATTTTTCTTGAACTGGTTTGCACGATATCCCTGAGTGTGTTTGAGAGGCTCTACATGATTAGCACTATAATAATCTGTTAACATACATTCAGTTCTCCAGACACTCGGCTCCATGTCAATCAAATCGGGGGCATCATATCTAAGAAGCATTTCACTTCTCTGACGTTCCATATTGGCAATCACACGCTGTGTCATACCCTCATTAATGGGGAATAAAGCATTAACAAATCCACGAACAGCGTCTCTGTCCATGGTGATTAATTTTGCCTTATTAATGTGGGCTTCCAATCCTTGACGATAGAAATTAAGCATTTCCAAGCCCTGTTTGATTGCTTCTACACGGAACGGAGCGTTTCTTGTGTGCCTGACTTTCCAAAATCGAACTGCCTTGCGAATTGCAAGAGCGAGTGTATTTTTACATGTCGGGCAAATAGGTGTAATATACACACCAAAAGGTTTACTTCCGTCAAATGAATTAACGATTACCACGTAGTAATCGATTTTCGTTTCTGCAACTACACAGTTATCTTCCCAGAGCATGGTCATAAAAGTAACTTTACCTTGGTCAAACATACCTGCATTAACATAGCGAAAGCCCATCTGATGAAGCAGATCGGCAAGTGCCAGCATGTCATGATTTTCAATCGGTGTCATAGAAGCACTTCCGTAACCGATAAAGTAGCAGTGTAACGTTTTTGTGTCAGGATCATAATCGCCAACTCTCAGAAAAGATGAGAAGTTAGGCATGTCAGGATAAATTACAATTCCGTTAGATAAGGTACAAGGAACCGCACCTCCTGTCCTAATAATCGGAAAGTCGATTTTTGCGAGACGGGCAACTTCTTCCGTTGTCAGGCAATGAGAAACGTCCTGACCTACACCTTCCCACGGGAGTGTACGATTATCCCAAGGATTACGAGACCACATATGGTCTGCAAAGAGTCCACCTTTAGCTTCGTGAACAATAACGTTGCAGACTTCAGGCATTCCGTCATACATTTCATAGACAGGTGCTATGTCAATAGTTGCGGGAGAAACGACTGTAGGATTAAACATTGCCATCTTAGGCTCCTTTCTGGGCTTTTAACCCGATAAAATAATAGATGTTTTATATTAACGCATACAATCCATTTAATTTTCTCTTATGGATTGTATGCGTTATACACGAACTTATGCAATTTTATTCAATTTTGCCAATGTAAGTTCTGTATAAGTATAGGGAATACCCAATACTTCATGCAGATAATCTTCGACTTCAAGAGTCATTGCAACTCTTTTGTGTCTTGTGGGATATTTTGCGATTCCCTTTGCCTGAATAATATCGGGATTGATACCCCTAAAATACTTAATCAGGACTTCCTTAATTTCTTTTACGTTGTCAGGATGATATTCCAGAATCCACTCCAGACAAGAAAGAACATAGTCGGAGAATCCATTCGTTCCGTTGTTCCATCCTGCTGAACAAATAATTTCAAACGCATCATCCAGATAATTGACATCTCTTTTTGCGATAGTCAATGCTGTAGTCATTGCTGTTACGGTGTTATGGAAGACAGCTCTTGCACCAACACCAACAGGTTTTTCATTCACGTTGTATTTCTTGCACAGTTCATGCACAAGAACATTTTCCTTTGTGCCTAAGATAATGTTAGCACTATGCTTCTGGACAGCAGTCAGACGTTCGACTGCATCGCTCTGTTTTGCAAACAATTTCGCTTCCGCAAGACGTCTTACTTCAGGGTCAAGTGGAGCGAGATCCATAAAGATTTCGCAGGTCATTCCCTCTTTACCCATTTCTTTTCCTGCCTGTGTTCTATGATAGCCGTTGGTTACATAAAACTTACCTTCTTCGGGATGAGGGGATACCTGAATAGCGTCGCACAGATTCTCTTCCCAAAGACGAACCAGTTTTCTGATACGAGAACCGTTCACCAGTCCAATCCTCTGATAAGACATATCAAAATCGAGCATTTCCATTGGAATGAATGCAAAATACTTATTGCCGATTTTCTGTGCATTATTGATGATCATTGTGTACATAGACTTGTTTGCGAATACGGTTGCAGTTGCATTGGTGGTGTTGTTGGTCATTTTAAATACCTTCCTTTCTTAAATAAATAATTAATTTTTGTTTTTTATTTTTCCCTTATTCAGTTGTAATATAATAACACCCACTATTATCTTTTATTGATAACAGTGGGTGTTGTTATTAATATTAGATCTCATAGTAATCGTAGTCTGTGATCATGTCCAGACATACGTCTGTGTGGCTAAAGAAGAAATCGACCCAACCGCTATCTTCATTATCCACTTCTTTTGCCCATGTCTGATAGCTGTCGCTTACTGAATCATAGAAAACTACTTCTAAAATCCCAGTTCTGCTTCTGGACGGAAGAGGGGTGTAATATCTATTACTGCTCTGATTCCATCTATAAAGAGGGTAAGAATAATAGCTTTCTACATATTTGAAAGCCAATATTTCTTCTTCATTTACCTTATAAAGAAGATTTTTAACCACTCCTATTGTGTCGAGCATTTCTTCCACTACAACAAATTCATTCGTGGTGTGAGCATTGTAATAGCCACAACTCAGATTGACTGATGATATTCTGCATGCGGGAGACAGATTAGAAATGTCTGAAAAACTCCCCCACGCTTCCTTATAACCAGTTTCCTTTTCAATCCATTCGTGGAAAGCCTGATTATCATCATCGTAAAAAACTGCATCATTTGCGTTAGCACGATCTAATTCAATCAGGAATTTCATTTGTTCTAATTCTTCAATAAATTCCGACTGACAGAACATGTTACTGCCAATACCACCAATCTCTTCATCTTCGCAGAAAAGAATTGATGGTCTCAGTTCTGTTGACGCCAGAATACGAAGAATCATATAAACGCCACATCTATCATCTCCCCCAATTCCCTGAGGAGATGAAATAATTGTCATTCCCTGATCTGTTTTATGTTCATAAAAATCTTCAACCAAATCTTTATGAACTGTATCCATGTGCGCCGTTAACAGTACAGGAAGATTTCCTTTTGCATAAAGGAAACCATCTGCGTTTTCTGTTGTGTTGGGATAATAACTCCGCAGGACTTCGTTGAGATAAATCTTTAAGTCCAACGCAGACATTTTACAGATATTCACAAACAACGGATAATCAGTTTCGTTTAAACGAGATGATACCGCATTGAAGGTTTTTGCACAACTTGACATAATTTAATTCTCCTTTCTTAATTACTCTCTATTCCAATTTCCATCTTCATCCTGAAAATATCCGTACTCGTTTGCGTTCTCTTCGTTCTGGAAACAGAAACATCCGATTTCTATACGTTCTTCATCAGGATCATAGAAGTACTCATCGGTGTAGTCATCGTAAAATACATCTACGCTATGCCATTCACCGACATTTTCGCAATAATAAACCTCATCGTTATTAGCGCAGTCACAGTCGCAATAATAGCGACCCGTGTCTTCGTCACGAATAGCTTCATCGACGTCGATTAATGCGCCACAACGAGCACATTCTACATGGTTCTCATCACGAAGACACACATGGTCATTTCCGCAATGCAGAGATTCTTCATTGCTGTGCTCTTCTCCGCATACAGGACAAATCGGATTGTGCCCGATTCGGACAGCTGCAGCGTTTGTACTTCCCTTGAGAAGCGATGTGCAAGTATCGCTGTAGCAAAGGTAGTCCCTATAATGAGTTCCGCAACTCATTGTATAGTCATCATTATTTCTCTTGATGACCCACAAATTAGAAACATCCCAACATTCAGAGATTACTCTCTGGAAAATGTTCCTAAATGAAGATGCAATGGTGACTGCTTCTTCATTGTTTTCGTTATCACGTCCATCGGGATATGTTCTTCCTTGAACGAATTTCTCTTCTCCCAGATGGAACATGCAACGATTAATTTTATCTGCTTCCCAAGGACGGGTCACATCAATATCGTCTTTCGTTGTGTACATGACGATGGAAGACCCATCAAGCATATAACTGAGAGTGCCTGACTGATAGCACCCCTGATATGTATGCCCACCATTGTTGCTTCTGTTGTTGTTATGATCGATGGTGTGGCATGAAGACCATCCATTGCCAAATGACATTGTCAGGTAGTCCAAAGGATTAACGGAGATAAAAGTATAACGCTTTACCTTGATGGGATTGATTCCGTCAGCATAAGCGCTGAAATGATAATTCCAGCCTTTGTCTTTCTGTCTGGTATGAACATTACCAGACTGGTCAAACCATACTTCATCCTGTATATCCTTGTATTTGACGAAATAATCGTCCATCAGGCTGAAGAATTTGGAAACTGCTTTGCTGGTTTTCTGTCCCTTAGAGAAACGTGCTTTATTAATCTTTTTCCCTTCTTCGTCTACGGGGAAAAAGATAGGGGCATAATTATTCAACACTCCTGCCATTTCTTCATTTAATGTGTTATCGGTAAAATTTGATAACGCATTAATAACCGTGCGCAGAGCGTTTGCCTTATTGTAATTCTCTTCAGTCATCCTCGCATCATAGAGGGCATATGTATTATAGAACTGATCATCAATTTTATCAATTCTACGATACTCTCTGTGGAGTTCGTCCTCAGTCATACCACCCATGATAACAGGACGATAAGCAATATTATCCAGTGCATTTATTGCCTGATATAATCTACGCCGTGCACTGCGCACTTCATTAAACGTCATCCCCGCAATAACGGCTTCGTGTTCTCTGCACCACTGAGCAAGACGTCTCTCTAAGAAACGCACAAATTCATCAATGGCTGAACGATTGACAGAAGTACTATATTCTTCTGTCAAACGCACACACAGTGTCTCCGGATCCCAGTTGGGATGTTTGGCAAGTGTCTCTGCGACATTTGCCTTGTTGATGGCATAGGTAGACCAGATGGCTTCAAGACCATTATAAGCGGTTTCATGATCAAACTGATTGAGAAGGGCATCGCCCTCATTCATCCACTGGTTACGATTGTTTTCTGTAAAGTTGTACATAATAATACCTTTCCTTTCTGTTATATAAATATTTTTGTTATTTAATATTTAATTAATCTTACTTAACTTGCTCTTCTTCTTTCCCAATGACCATTTTCGTCTTTGAAGAAACCAAACGCATTAGCATTCTCTTCATTGACGAAATCCCAAGCACCAATTGTGACTCTTGAGTTATCAGGATCATAGAACTGATTTCCTGTGTAGTCATCAGTGTATACATTTTCACTATGCCATTCATTTACGTTTTCACAATAGTAGACATTCTGTGCATGAGCACACCACGAGTCATCATAATAGTTGCCTGTATCTACATCCCGAATAACGTTTTCCCTACGGGTATTAACATAGCAACCGCAACGGGCACATTTTACATGATATCCGTCATGATAACATGAGTGATCACTTCCGCAATGGAGAGAACCTGAGTTTTCATGCTCTTCTCCGCATATCGGACAAATCGGATTGTGTCCGATTTCAACAAGAGAAGTATTATCACTTCCCTTAAGGAAACATGTCAGAGTATCGCTGTACTCTTCATAATCCCTATAGTGAGTACCGTAACTAACTGTGTAGTCATCATTATTTCTCTTGATTGTCCAGAGATTAGTTACCCCCAGACATTCAGAGATAACCCTCTGGAAGATATTTCTGAAGCAGGAGGCGATGGTAACTGTTCCATCGTCATTTGCCTTGTCTCTTCCATCAGGATATAGACGTCCCTGAACGAACTTTTCTTCTCCCAGATGGAACATGCAACGATTTAATTTATCATAGTTCCAAGGGTGCTTAATGTCTACATCATCACGAGTTGTATACATGACGATGGAAGATCCATCAAGCATGTAACTCATTGTACCTGACTGGTACATGCCACGATAAGCATGACCATCTCTATCGTTATTGGGACGCAGGTTCTGGTGGTCGATTGTGTGGCATGATGACGTATCCTTAAAGAAGGACATCGTCAGATAGTCAAGCGGGTTGATAGAGATAAAGGTATAACGCTTTACCTTAATGGGGTTAATACCGTCAGCGTAGGCAGCGAACTGTCCATTCCATCCCATATCGGTTTCTCTGGAATGGAAGTTCCCAGACTGGTCATGCCAAGTCTTTTCCTGTACATCCTTAAATTTTACAAATTCATCACCAACAAGGCTGAAAAACTTTGAGACTGCCTTGCTGGTTTTCTGCCCCTTAGAGAAACGTGCTTTTACAATCTTCTTCCCTTGTGCGTCTACAGGGAAGAATTCGATTGCCATACGATTGAGAGTATCTGCAAACCTCTCGTCAAGAGAGTTTGAAAAATATGACTCAACATATGAAATTATACGTCTGATCGCTCTCCCTTTATGACAATCGTCTATATTCAGACGACGCCCATTCACACTTTCAGTGTTATAGAAAAGATTGTCGATAGCATTTAATCTATCGTATTCCTTTTCAAGTTCCCATTTTGTCATCCCGTTTACAATAACAGGATAATAGGTTTGCGGAATATAATCAATAGCATGAATGCACCGATTAATCCGCTCCATTGCAGCCTGTACTTCCATCTGTGTCATACAGGCGAACTTTACCTCCCTTGCTTCACACCAATGAGCAAGGCGCTCTCTCAGAAATTGACCGAACTCGCTGATCTTTTCCTTGTCCACAGAAGTGCTGTATTCTTCTGTCAGACGTACCGCAAGGATATCAGAATCCCAGTTAGGATGGCGGGACAGGATTTCTGCTACAGAGGGGCGGTTTCCCGCGCTTCCCTTATACTGGGTATATACATTCCAAATTGTAGACATACCCTTGTCTGCGGTCTCATGACCATAATGGTTGAGCAGTTCTGCGCCCTCGGTCATGAACTGGTTACGATTATTCTCTGTGAAGTTATACATGGTGATACCTTTCCCTTTCTGTTATATATATATTTTATTATTTAATTATAAATTGTTATTTTTGTCAATAGTAACCCCATACAAAGTCGCTGATTTTATTGATCTCATCTACATTTTTCACAGCCTTGCATACGGGGATTTCTTCAATCGTAATCCAACAAGCTCCCCCATAGCTTATTTTTTCGTATTTCCCTTCTGCGAACTCTTTTAAGTCCGTATTTTCAGGATTATACCCACTTAATTCATAAAGAATCTTTGCCTGTTCAACGGCAAGATTTCTGTCTTCATCTTCAAAGATCATGTGGAAGTCGATGTTTTCTTCAACTCCTGTTGTGATTAGAATCATTTTTACCTCCTTTATACATCCCAAGGTTCAGAGCACATGTAGCCCTCAACTTCAATCATAGGTTGCACTACCGCATGAGACATAGATATCTCTTTAAGTTCAACCCAAAGAGACCCACCATAGAGAAGGTTCTTGCACTTCCCTTGTTGGAATTCTTCAAGCCCTTTAGGGACATCAGGGTCTCCATAGAGCTTACCATCTTTAAAACAAGAATATATATCATCTCCCTTTTCTAAGAGAAATACTTCTGCCTGTTTGATGGCAAGGTTTCGATCTTTGTCTGCGAAGAGATACTCCTCTTCAATATCTTCGTCATATCCTTTTCTTACAAGAAACATATGTTATCCCTCTACTGCACAAATGAAACCGCATTTGTCGGGAATGAAAAGCATTTCCCTATTGTTGCGGGTTTCGATTACCTTGAAAATAGTTTCTTTTCCGTCTCCAAGGATTTTTCGAATATCCTTGCGAGACATATGCAATTCCCTTGCAAATAGGGCTATTGCTTTGTCGAATGTTTCTGCCCATGTGTATCCCATAACTGCCTCCTTTCACGTTTTTTTGTGACAATGGGATTTAATTTTACATTCCGACACACAAACAAAATGTGATTTCGCTTGTGCGCCGTGTATCTAAAATTAAATATTAATCTCTATCACTTTTTCTTGTATTGAACATTCCCATTTTTCTACCCATTCATCACATTTCCTTTTCCATGAATAGACAGTTTTCCATGAATATTCTTTTTTCGTCATAGGAGTCGGAGGCATGTAAAAATCTTCTTCTTCCTTTGCCTCTTCGTTTTGCTCTTCTCTAAGATTACAAATTGCTTCATACGCTTCCTGTCGTGTAGGATAGGTATCAATATATTTACCATAATGACTACGCTCTTCTTCATATGAAGCGCCATTATTATAATTTTCAAGGACTACGTAGATTTTGATTTTCATTTCGCTTTTTTCTCCTATAAATAATCGTGTATCTAAAATTAAATTAGAACACTAAGAACTCGTCCAGAATGTCATCCGTAACGTCTTCAGGTGTCCGGGGGTCATGAACAAATGCCACTACGGGACGTCCGATGTCTTCTTTTGTAACGATATATCCATCTTTTGCCTTGTTTTCCCTGATGTACACATGTCCGTTGTGCACATCAGTTTCGCTTGTTAGTTCAATGGATATATTTTCGCCATTGACAGCGACAATATATCCTGCAAATGCCATATCATCACTGGGCAATATCGTGATTTGGCATATTTTTGTCCATAGACAAATCACAATTAATTCGCCTATTAAAGCGATAATAGCATTTTTTAACATTTTATCGTTCTCCTTTTATGTCAATAAATTCAAGCCCGATCTTCCCCTCTTTAAACAGAGGAAGATACTTTTTCGCTTCAATTGCAGAAAAGCAGTCAAGATCCGTAGCCCCCCGCATGTCAATCTTGTCCGTTGCATACCATCTTGTCTGCGATACAAAGGTCACGAGAGCGATTTCCCTTTCGGGAGTGTCCGCATAGAACCACTCTATGTCAAGATTATCCCACAGACGATCTTTGTCATTGTGGGAATTTTCGAGCGCCAGACAACTTACTTCCCTTGCCCACTTGATATCAGCGGGGCTGACATTATGCCCGACTGCCGACAGAATATTCAGGCGTTCCTGTTCGCTGATTTCATCAGACAGACTACGCAGATCAATGGTCTCCCGGCTCTGCCTTGCGACAGGTTTAAAATCGATAGGGCGGTTTCCCTTGTTTGCCTTGATGAGTTTACGTGCTCCCTTATGAACTGCCTTGTCGTTCAGGCGTCTTACTCTGTGGCTCTTGTGATCTACCTGAGCCTGAAAGTCTACGGTGTCGAGAATGATGTTGTCGAAATACATTGCAGGTGTCATGTGGGTCTCCTTTCCCTTATAAAATAAATTAGTGTTTTTTAAAAAGGCGATTTCCCTCTCCCTGACCAGAACAAAATCGTTTCTGTTGTCGTTGGAATTAGGAAAACTGCCCTTGTTTCGCTTGACCAGAACAGAAAATTTTCCGTTGTCGTTGGAATAAGGGTTTTTGAAAGTGCCCTTGTTTCCCCTAAACCGACCATGGAAAATTTTCTGTTGTCGTTGGAATTACAGTTTTTCAGTAAAAAACTGTCTCACCAACGCACGCTGTTCAGGTGTGGCATTGGCAAGTTTCTGCATGAAATCTGCCAGTTCCTGAGGAGTGAATTCCCCTTCCTGATCAAGCAGAGGTGTCTCAAATTTATCGAGATTGGTCTTGAGGTCTCGACCATTCTTCAGGTCTTCCTCCTCTTCTTCACACACCTTTTTCCAGTATTCGTCCCAGAGAATATTACTCCCCTTTTTCAGTTCGTGGAACGCATAGGCGTTACAGAATGCGTCCCACTGATTTTCATAGTCTTTCCAGTTAAATCGATTCATTGTCATGCTGACGTCTCCGAAAGTCAGGGTAACGTCATTCGTGCCATTATCATCGGGGATGAAATCGGCACAATCCGTTTTTACTCTGTGGCTGGTCTTGCAAGCGACCTGCCCAGTTTCTGCCAGTCTGCGACCACGGACACCCCAATCGCCAGTCAGACCACGATTATACATTTTGCACATGTGCCCTTCAGAGGCACACTTACGGCTGCGATCACGGAAACGCTTTGTGCTTCCCTTACGCTTGACCGCCTTTTTGTCGTGCTTCCGTCTTCCCTTCTGACGGGACGGCTTGATGAAAAGCGGTTCGTCTTCATTGAACAGGTCAAGGTCGGAGAGATCAAACTCGACTCTCTGATTGCCCAGAACATAGTCTACACAGGACTCAATGCAGTTCTCATTCAACAAACTGCGAACGTGTGCAGGATTGGCAAAATATGCATTTGCCACATCATTAGCGAATGCATCGGGACTATCATTTTCCATTAACGCAAGAATAGGGTTCATAGTGATTTCCTTTCTCCCTTTTAGGGATTATATATTTATAAACACAAATAGGCGCACTTCACCTAAACCGGGGAAATGCGCCTATGTTTATTTATAAATAATTTATAATATATATACATCATAAAACGCCCGTATGTCCGATAGCCCAGACTTATATCTTTCGATCAATAGTATTGATAGTTTAGGGTAACATGCATCCAAAAATCATAATTGCAGCCATAATAACAGTGACAACAAAAAAGACGCCCCACTGAAAAGGCGTCCAATAGCGGGGAGAATATTCCCAGAACCAATTATTATGATTCATGCCCTTTCCCCCTTTCTGCGTGCGCTACAAAGAATCTTAGTGATCTCTTCTTCACTGTTGCACGCTTCGATATATTTGCAGATATTCCTGTCAGCTGTTTTATGATATTTCAGCTGACGAGCCGCTTGTGTTCCACAGCGCAAAATAAAGCGCAAATTTTCGTCAATCTCATCAATCTGTGCATCGCCGCCATTAAAATAAGCGAGTAATTCGGCTTCACCCCTTGTCTCCATAATCCCCTGACACTTGCGATAGGGGAATTTATAAGTCGGAACAGTTACTCTGAACATATTTTCACCTCCTGTAAATCGTGTATGTGGCACCATTGTGCCAGTATTCGGAAAACTGTACTTGATATCTGCGCCCCTCACGCATAATCGGGGCGTCACTGTACATGCGCTTATAGCCGATTGTATCGAGTACAGCGCACACTTTGCGGATATCGGACGGCGATCCGACACACTTACAATATTCATCGGGATAGTGATAATCCCGAAATTTACGAGATACTTTGATGGCGATATTACCATCATTAACGTTATAAACACGCTTCATCTTTTTACTCCTCTCATATATGTGTGTGCGCCCACTCACGTCACAAAACGGACGTAAAAGGGCATAAAAAAAGGGCTACCACTGTGAAGTGATAGCCCTGGCGTTACGGAACGGGACGGATTATTTTTGAGCACTTACATACTCATTGTATTCGCGCTCACTATAGAAGCGCATAATCCCTGCAGGTGTTTCAATGAATTTTACAAATGTCGGCTCTTTGCCGATCATTTTATAATCCGCTTTAACAAACGGCTTATCGTAGCGTGCAGGCTCTTCGCCATGCATGCCGTTGAATGCACCCTTGTGTGTAGCGATAACAGATTTATTCATGGACGCCTTAGGGCGTCCGCCATCTGTCATAATAGACGGATTGAGGGCATAACAAGGGTGTCCTCTGAAAAGCATATCATCGGCAGTCTGCACCTGTCGGCGTCCGGCTGCTGTTTGTGCACACTGCCACTCACGATGCAAGTGCGGGGACGCATTACATGCAACCCACATTTGCTCTAATGTGGTTTTATTGGCAGAACAATATTCTAAAAGTTTCTTAGAAATATAATTGTTCAGCCCTTTCATCCACGCATTACGACATAAAAGCGTTTCATGCCAGTGTCCGCCTGGAGTTTTTATCCATGCTTTAAAAACATGGTCTTTTCCCATAATAACGGGTTTTAAATCCCAAATAGAATATGTAATATTTTGAGCGTGTGTCTCACGGCGGATCACTTTGCGGATTATGGGCGTACCGTCATTATTAAAGACAATATGTCCGTCTTTATCATAAATCTGACGGGTTTTACCAGTATCGACTTTAACGGTATATTTAAGGTTAATCTGTCCGTATACACAGTTAGCAGGCATTAAAAGCCCATCTATTCTATGCTGCGAATTTAAAATGTTAAAATTTTTCATGGGTTACCTCACATTTAAAAAAGAGCGCACTATACCCATAAAAATATAGTGGGCGTTTTTAGGTGCGTGTTTTATTAGGGAAATAAAACATAAATAAAGAAGAACCTGGAATTCATAAAAGTTTTCCAGAATTCACAAAATTGAATTATGACGGCAGCAGATCCGAAAATTCAGATATACAATCATAATTCAATTTTGTGAACTATGGACAAGAAAAAAGCGCTCAACCGATTAAATCAATAATCGGTTGAGCGCTTTAATTGGTCAAGTGGTCAAGCGGTCAAGCGTTTAGAACTCGGTATAAGTGTTAGCAGTACCCTTGACGATATCTGTAAATCTGAACGTCTTTTCAAGGCACATGAGAATGGCTTGACGCGCGAACTCGCGTTCGTCATATACAGTAATGTTAATACCGCTTTTCGAGTAGTTGAACTTACCAACAAGTGTATAACATAAGTTGCGCGTCATTGCCAAATTCACACGCGCGGTAAACTTTTTAGTCAGTTCAGGATTGTTGTCATTCGCAACAAGTGTGTTCATAGCATTTCTAACCATGTCAGTCAGTTCCTGCAATTTGTCGGATTTGTCGGATAAAGAACCTGTTTTCAGCAAGTCACGCGCGATACGGTAACCTGCATACATTCCCGATGGGATACGAGTATCTTTTTTTGTACCGCGCTCACAGCTGAAAAGTGCATAGGATACAGCATGTGCAATGGTATGCTCATATTCAATCCCCGAGTGCTTTTTAGATTCGAGTGTATGAACCATACCATACCAACTATCGCGTTCAGACTCAAGAACTGCGAACTTTGCGCGGTCAAACTTGTCGCTTTCCTGCATTTTATCCATGCGCTTTTCAATAGACTCAATCTTGTCATTAGCACGCAGGATAAGCGCGTCAAGTTGTGCGTTCTCGATAGCGTTTCTGAACCAAACTGTATCTTTAATGTTAGCAGGTTCAGCGATACCGATAGACTTTTCAGTCAGTACGCAGTCAGTCATGGAAATGGTAAAGCGTGTAACGTTCATTGTTTCTTTCATGGTAAAACCCCTTTCTTGAAAAAATGTGTTACATGGTACGGACAAGGCATAAAGGCAATTGTCCGTCTTTTCCCTGAATAATCAATATGTAGGTAGAGTCAGTCAGGACCGAAACGATAACGCAGGTACCCCCGATAAACTCCAAATTCCCGAAACGATAACGCAGGGAAAACCATGTTGTAAATGTGCCGTAAAGTCATAGACGCAGGGCGTCAATGAATTTGTATCTGACTTTACATTAACATTTTAACATACATATACTGTAAATGTATCTTTATAGTATAATGTTATAAGTCCCCCGGTAATTAGAACTCCAGGCGCCCAGCCAGGCGGGATCTTTGCACAACGCGCTTCATCCACACGGCACTCATTCTTATACACCCCATAAATACTGACCTTTTCAATTTTTAAATATTCTATTTTCATTCTACTAACCCTCTCATATATTTCATTCCTACCACTCTTAAAAAAATTTACACACATTCTTCCCTCCACCCTACCTCAACACGTATAAATCTCAAATTCCCCTCACAATTTACACACAAAACTTATCCACAATCCCCCATAAACTTATCCACATTAAATTCTTTAATAAAAACTTATCTTAATCTTCAATCCTTAAAGAGTTATCCACATTCCTGATCTCCCAACTTAAATTCCACAAATCCTAAATATCCATCTACGTAATTTAATTTCCTCTTGACATCTTGACTCCGATCCTTTATACTAACATCATGGAAATAGAGGGTTCATTTTAACCCAATTTCCCCAATATTTCCTGTTATTTTTAACATCCAAAATTGTAGTACAATCTGACCTTCAAAAAACCCAATAAAATCAGGGGGGGGTATACAAAAAATGAAAAAAGAGAACTATATACTATTTTCAAATTTTGTATACCCCCTACTGAAAACATTAGACTTTTTGAGTGTACAAATAAAAACATCCACTAAATAAGATAAAATTAATCTTCTGTCTTATTTTGTACAATTCAACATGAAAGGACTAATAAAAATATGAAAGATTATAATATTACACAAGAAACTGTCCAAAATCTGACCCCTGACACTATCTATCCATCTGGTGAAATCTGTCGAATATTCAATCAATCAAATTTAAAAGGTAACTCCAGAACGGCATTCAACAAACGTCTGTCTCAATTTGTGTCTTACATTTATGATCCCAAAGATTGCCTATATTACATTACAGAGATTTATTCCTACCCTCTTCCAGACGAACGTAGTACTAAATACGATAAATTAATTAAAATCCTTCTTTTAAATTATTTATTACAACAGGAAAATAACACAGCCGTTTTGGGACGTAAGCAATGGTGGGAGCAGCTTAATATGGTTAATCCGCAGTACCTGTCACTCTCTCATAAAACGACCTCGTTTCCAGACACAATTGATCTGACACCGATTTATCCGTTTGGAAAACCGCCTGAAGATGTTATTCAATATAATATACAGACATTCTTCCGTCAGTCGTATTCACAATTAAGTAATATATTCAAACGTACATTGACACGTCTTCAGCGTCAGTCTTTTATTCTTTATTCAGATTGCTTCCTTATTAAAGAGTTCGGGATTACACGTATAGCAACTGATGATGAAGCGGACATTATACTTGGAGTCAGACGTGCCGAACTTAATCGGCTTGGATTAGATAATTTGGGACAGTTGATTTTTAAGCCTAATTTATATGATCATTTTTATAAGACGTGCGCAACATCCTTGTATCGTCTGTATCATCTGTCGGCAGACCCAGACCTGCAAATATTCGATTGTATTAAGATTATTTTTACTAAAGAAGGAATGGCACAGCAGATCGAGCGTGACACTCGCAAGCTTGAAGAGGCGGGGGTATCCTTGAACCAGATGATAATGGCGTGGGCTAATAACTGGGCTAAAGTGACCGGACAGCCGATTAAACAACAATTAATCGATTTGTGCACAGACACATATATAGCACGAGGCATGTAATAATTAAATATATTATTGACATTAACATTTTTATATAGTATGATATTAGAGGTTAAAAAACATGATTGGAATTATAGATGCAGATTTAATTGGACGTAAAAAACATCGTTTCCCGAATTTAGCTTGTATGAAAATATCTTCATATTATAAACAACAGGGCGAAGATGTTCGATTATTATTAAATTATAGTGGTCTTAGTCAATATGATAAAGTATATGTATCAAAAGTTTTTACAGATACTCCTATACCCGAATTAATTGGTAATAATATAATATGTGGTGGTACAGGTTTCTTTTATGATCAAGCGCCACCACTTCCATATGAAATTGAGCATTGTATGCCGGATTATCATTTATATGATGAATGGCTACAGTCCTCAAATTTTAAACAAACTGAAATTAAATATTATACAAATTATAGTATAGGCTTTTTGACACGAGGCTGTTTTAGACATTGTGAATTTTGCGTAAATAAAAAATATAATGCCTCTGTCCCACATAGTCCATTGACAGAATTTTATGACCCAACACGTAAAAAAATATGTTTACTTGATGATAATTTTTTGGCGTGTAAAAATTGGCGTCCATTATTAGAAGAATTACAAGCGTTGAACAAGCCTTTTGTTTTTAAACAAGGATTGGATGCACGATTATTAACAGCAGAAAAAAGTGAAATACTTTTTAAATCTAAATATGATGATGATTTTATTTTTGCATTTGATGATATCGCAGATTATAATATTATCAAAGATAAATTAAATATAATACGTCAACACACAGATAAGCATGTTAAATTTTATGTTTTAGTAGGCTATGATCGTACTGGTCAATATGATGAAGAATTTTGGCGGCAAGATTTATTTGACATGTTTGAGCGTATCAAATTGTTAATTGAATATAAATGTGTTCCTTATATAATGCGTTATTATAAACATGAAGAATCACCATATAAAGGAACCTATACCACCGTTGCTCGTTGGTGTAATCAGCCGAGTGTGTTTAAAAAGAAAACAATGATAGAATATATAGCTTTAGATAAATCAACACGCAAGGGTGATAAGTGCGCTTCTGAAGAATATTATTGGAAGGTAAGGGATGAATTACCTGAGTTAGTGGAAAAATATTATAACATAAAAATGGACAAAGGAGATGTTAAATAAAATGTTGATGACAGCAGAGCAAGCACATGAGACAATGTTGGATTGTATTAATTATTGCAATGAACCTGAGGTTTATATCGATAAACAGATTGCAGAGTCTGCTTATAGCGGCAAATCAGAATATATTTATGATGATATGCTTCCACTATATCTCAAAGATATTTTGGAAATGCGTGGATATACAATAAATGAAGAATGGTATGAAGATGGATGGCTGACTCATATCCGATGGTAGTTGGGGGTAGTTAAGATGATAACGGCAGAATTAGCACAAAAAATGGTAGAAGAATATTATAGTATGGAATCTAATCTTGATAAAGGAATCATGACAGCCGCTTGTCAGGGGAAACGGGAATATATATTTAAAGATGTACTTCCTCCTGATATTCAGAAAGAATATGAATCAAATGGCTATACAATAACCGAGGATTGGATTCCTTACGATATTCTTCGGCTTCAACCTGTTTCAAAAATTAAATGGTAGTCGGGGGGTAAATAAAATGTTATCAGCAACAGACGCATATAACATCGCACAGGGTACTTATCCAGAAGAATTAAAATATATTGAAGACACAATCAGAACGGTGGCAAAAATGAAGATGACATGTTGTTTGATCAAAGAAGAGATTAGTGAAGCCGCCGAACAGATATTAGAAGACATGGGCTATAATGTGCGAATTTTTAGTTTTCATAGTGGTTATATTACATATATTAATTGGGCAAAGGGGTAAATAAATATGAACGAACTGTACAGTGCTGAAAAAGCACGAGAATATTCAATAATATATCGTTATAAGGACGAGATCGAAGCTGTTAATAAAAAAATTGGAGAAGCCGTTGTTATGGGCGAAACATCGTGTGAATATTATGACATGCTTTCTCCTTTTGTGAAAAGCACATTTGAAGACCTTGGTTATACAATAGACACGGATTCATCATCTTGGACAGACAGCGGTTATGTAACATATATTAAGTGGTAGGAGCGAAGAAAATAAATGATTACATACATCATAATAATATTCTTTTATATAGCGCCGATTATATTGGTAGTTAAAACAATGAGTGGTTATATGGCTTATCTATTGGTTGGTGTATATATTGTTAATACAATTTTTGCAATTTATTATAGTATGTGGCGGGATCAGCTTGGTCTAACGACTCCAAAACTCTCCTATCGTGCTTTCATTAAATTATACAATGTAATGCCAGAAGATTTTACGCTTCATGAGTATGATTTTCATTATGAAAATACGCTCACAGATTTTAAAACGTTTTTTGACTGGTGGCGTTATCGAAAAATTTATAAAAATATTGAAAAACATAAGACCGAACAAGAACAGCTTCAGCGACAGGCGGCATTGATTTCAGAATTACAGCGTGGATTAACACAACGACAAAATGAAATAGATAAATTTGTAAAGGAGCATATAAATGAAATTTCTAATGGTAACTGATGCAAATACAGACACTCGTGTAGCTATTCCAATTAAACAAATAATTCAAATTAGAGAATATGAACATAACAAAGATTATCTTGCGTGGATTCAATATTATTATGCAGATAAGAAAACTACCACTATTTCAGCAAAAGAACATTTTTATAATGTAATGACAGGCTGTCATACGTTTGAATTATAAGGAGAATAAAATAATGGAAATTAAAGATAAGACTTTTTATGGTGATAATTTGTTTCTTACCATGCCCAATTTTACTTTTTCAGTAATATATAACGATTGTGTTTTTAAAGGGATAAATTTCAGTACAATACATGTTATATCAAATGTGTTTACATATTGTCATTTTGAAGAATGTATTTTTACAGAAAGTACTTTATATGTATTTAATGGATGTACTTTTATAAATTGTGAATTCAATGGCACTTTTAAAGCAAGTCTGTTTGATTGTGATTTTGATACACATGTTCCATATATGCCTATGACGTGTCCTGTCGAGGGCGATATTATTGGATGGAAGGTGTGTCATGGGCAAAATAATCGCACGCCATATTTGGTAAAACTTCATATTCCAAATAGGACTAAGCGCACGTCTGGTTTTGGCTCTCGTAAATGTAGATGTGAACGTGCTCTGGTATTAGATATTCTACATATAGATGGGACGCCCGCAAAAGAAACCACTGTATTTTCACATTATGATAAAACATTTTCATATACAAAAGGACAATGGGTACATGCCGATTGTTATGATGATGATAGACGTTTTGTATGTTCTAGTGGTATTCATTTCTTCATGGAGCAACAAGAAGCAATTAATTATTATGAAAGTGAGCTGGTATAATGAAACGTATATATATAGAAATGATAATAGCTGTTCTTATATTTGCATGGACTGTAGGTAATATAATTTTAACAGGAACTATATTTGTTTCTTGTTTTCCAATAATAATTAGTTTTTGTATACAATTTGTAGGAGTATTAGCAATAGCGACAGCACCGGAGGATTAAATGGAAATTAAATTAACACCAGAACAGACGGCTGAATTTATTGAAGACAAATATATTGACGTCCAATTAGGAGACAACCTTCGTTTTTATTTAGAACTTGACCGTGATGAAGCGCCCTTCTATTTTGAAGTTGTGCAGTCTGAAAAAAATAAAACAATTCGTGGATATGCTTATAATTTTGATGAATTAAGGAAATTAGAAGCGGCTCGTCCTTATGATCCGTCTTTTTATAAAAATGATCCGTTGTGCCCTAACTGTCATACGTATATGATTTATCATTTTGAACATTGCCCCAAGTGTGGACAGAAATTGGATTGGAGTGAGAAATAATGGAATTAATAAGAGAGCGTGCGTTGGAATTGCATCGTCAAATGTGGAGTGATATGCAGAAAGAATTGGGAGATAATCCTAGTAGTCTGGAAAGAGAACATTATAAATGTCAATGGTGCCAAGAGCACTTCCCTGATGAAAGTATACAAGATTATTGTTTCTTATGTGAGTATGCCCATAATAAATATAAATCTGATGGGGGATTTCCTTGCAGACATTGCCCTATAAAATGGGATTGTAATTATTGCTTTGAAGGAGATAGTATAAAAAAGTCATATCGGAATATACCAATTTCGGAACTATTAGCACTGCCTGAACGTGAATTAAGAAAGGAGAATTAAATTATGCTTGACATTACAAGAGAAAATGCGTTAAAATTACATAGACAGATGTGGTCAGATATGCAACGTGATCTGGGGGACTGCCCGTCTTCAGACGACAGATTAAAATATAAAGAACAATGGTGTCGAGCACACTTTGGAAACATTTTTATTGTTAATGATTGTTTCTTGTGTGAATATGTAGAAGGGCTTAATCCTGATGCGGATTGTGAAGACACTTGTCCAATTAAATGGGTTGATGGCGATTGTGTATCTAATAATCCTGCTAATAATTATGAAACAATGCCGATTTCAAAATTACTGGCGCTTCCTGAACGAGAATTTAATGAGGTAAATTAAATGGCTGAATTTATTCATAATGATCCGAAAATAGTTCAATTGAAAAAAACAATGTTTTCTATATATAAACATTTCTTAAATTATGGTACTGATGTTCCTTATCCGCTAGCATGTCCTGAGCATGGTGCGTTTACAGGATATAAAATTGGATACACTTTAGATAATTACATATCTTTGGTTCCATGTATTATTACATTATTTATTCCAGAAGACGCCAGACGTAGTAGTGCACATACTAATAAATGCAGATGTGATAAGGCAAAAGTATTAAATATTACAACTTTTGGCGGCGAAAAAAGAGCGACTGCTATATCACAATATGATCCTGATTTTATATATGAAGTTGACAAAGAAGTTTCAGTGCCAGATTTTGACGAAGATCGTTGGCATGAATGCGCACCCGGAATCCACTTTTTTATGAGCGAAAAAGAAGCATTAGATTATTGGGGGTAATATGATAATAAATATATCACTTATTATAGAAATTATTTTGTTATTCGTTGTTTTTTGTAAAGTTGTACCATGGTGGTTATGCCTTTTAATGATAGGTATAATGGGAGGCATAATTGTCTTAACAGTCAAGTTGCGTAGTTCTATACGTGATTGGGAACTCCATATTAAAGAATGGGATAATCCTGAATTAACATTTAAAGAGTTTTATTCTTTATATTCTGTAATGCCAGAAAAATTTCAATTGAATAGATTTGATGTTACATACAGATATAAAGATATTTCATTTAAAACATATTTTGATTATTGTAAATATACGAGATTTTTTGAGCGTTATAAGGAACAGAAAAAAGAAATGAAACGAACGGAAATTCAGGCAGATTTAATTAAAGAATTACAGCGAGATTTAGCGGCGAAACAAGAAGAAAATGATCAATGGGTTAAGGAGAATATAAAAAAGAATGTACACATTGGACAAACAAGTTTTTAATAAATTAGATACAGGATGGCTTGCACCGAACGGTGATTGGTATCCTTGTGATTATATGGAACATCTGGCACTCGCTGACGATTTGTGGAAATCAATGGGTCAGGCATGGGTGCCAAATGTGGAGCAAAAACTTCTTAAAATGGGCTGGTGTGAGATTCAATGCGTCATGTTTTTAGAACATGGATTTTTGTTCCATTGGGATTATGAGCACGGTCATTTAACACCAGAGCAGGTGCGTGTAATTAAACCAATTGTAGAAGATAACTGGGACATGATATTAAAATCAAATAGATTCGAATTAAAAATGGAGTTTGAGAGATGACAGAAGTTAAAGAAATGACAGCAGATAAAGCACATGTTGTAGCAGATGTAATGTCTATTATGTATGGTAGTGTAACTATCTTGGCAAATATAAGAGAATGCGCTTTAAAAGGACAATATTATTATCAAACTATGGATGTAAGTAATGAAACCATAAAAGAATTACGAGAATTAGGATATGTAGTAACACAAGGTTTGGGTGATGTTCACTGGGTTATGATCGAGTGGTGAGGTATAAAATGAACGCAGAAGAAATGAAATTACTAACTACTATGGCAAGAAGACCATGTAAAGGTATTTTAAAAGAAATTAAACAACGTGCTTTAAACGGATATTATCACTATGCATTATGGGATGCCCTTGATCCTGATACTGTCGTACAGTTAAAAAAGTTAGGATATGATGTGGATGTCGGAACTAAGGAAGATATTTCGTGGTTTATAATTACATGGGGAGAAAATAAAAAATGATTTTAGAACCTGCATATAAAATGCATCAGATAACATCAGAATGTCTAGACTCATATAAAATTGATGATGATATTGCTCAAGGTATAAAAGAGCGGGCTAAACAAGGAAAATTCGAGTATTGGGTTCAAGGCGAATTAGATGAATTAACTAAACAAAAATTACAATGTATGCGATATACAATCGGTGTAAAGCACATTTGTAATAAGATTATTACAAGGATTAGTTGGTGAGGTGGAGATATGAGTTTTAAAACAGCCGCCATGATGCGAGAAATTACACAAAAAAGTATTATGTCTGATGTTGAGAACATACTGCAAGAAATGGAAGCATGTGCTAAACAAGGAAAAGATCAGTATGCATTTGAAGGATTACTAACAGCTATGCAGAAAGAGAAGCTTAAAGAACTAGGATATCAAATACAGACAGGACAACAATATAATGTGCCTTGGGCTATTATTAGTTGGTAAAGGGGTATATATAATATGAAAGAACTCAATCAGTATCAGTGCGAAATTTGCGGTATTGTATATAGAGATCGCCTTATTGCAGAAAAATGTGAAGCGGCGCATATCCTTCCTCAAAAAATTGTAGGACATAAATTTTATAAGGAAAGTAAATATCCTACATATATAATGATTGAATTTAAAGATGGATCAGTTGGACGTTATCAAAGGAGATAAAAATGACGTTAATTAAAATTATTGTTATATATATTGTTGCATTTGAATTATGGCGTTGGCGTTCTGTAAAACCAACAGTTAAAAGATGGCGTAAAACGGAAGCAGAGGACGAACTTCTTAAAAATCATGAAACATTTTTTGCGTTAGTTGGGTTGGGAAGAATACTTGAAGAAATTGGTATTATAGCAATTCTTATTGATGTGTTGTTCTTTATATTATAAAATAGGAGTTGAAAATTAAATGAGTAGTGATATAATGGTTAGTAAAGTGTTTTCTACTGGTGAAACAAATTATTGTGAATTTTGTGAAAATCATGGAGATGGCGATACATTATATGATATAGGTGATTGGGATGGTGGTATTGAATTTAATTATATAACAAATATTCACTATTGCCCTATTTGTGGTAAAAAGTTAAAAAAGGAAAGATTGGAGTTTTGATATGATAGTCTATTGCAGAAACTGTAAAAATAGATACACAATCGACTGTCCTATGCTTTTTGAAGAATATGTGGAATGGGATGAGGATGGTTATCATGAAAGCGATTATGTCGTACATGATAATACAGTAGACGCAGGATTTTGTGATAGAGCTGTTAAAGACGAAAACGAAGGGAACATTTATGCAGAAATATGTTAAATTAGATGATGTAATTTCATTATTTTGTAAGATAGATTGTGGCGTTGATGCAAGTTCATGTAGTGAAGAATGTAAAGATATTAAAGATTTTAGAGACCTACCAACAATTGATCTCTTAAATGGATCAGATATACGCTTTTATATTCCAAAAGACGAAACAATTCCTACTGCTCTTCTACTCTATGTTGGAGATGTACTTGTAAGATACGAAAGAATTCACGGTGGTTTTAGATTTTATATAGATACAAAAGATGAAGTTAAGGCTATGGAAATTGCAGAAAAGATCACACAGCAAATGAAACTTGAACATGACGAGTCACAACATGGGGTTTCGTGGCGTACATTATCATTAGAAATAGTGCCACAGGAAGAACGATATAAGATTGATACAATTGTTGATTGGAAATATAGAGTAAGGGATAGTTATTAAATAAAAGGGGGATCAAAAATGAGCAAGCATAAAGACAAAAAGAAAAAGAAACAGAAAATCAGGATTTATTTTAAAGACGGAAAATCAGATATTATTCCACAGAAATACTGGGACGATTATGAAGTCAACTATGGGTTATTCGTAGTCAAGAAAAATGAAGCATGGATTGCTTTTTATAGCTTGGACATGATTGCATGTACTGTGATTTGGTGATTGATATGAGAAAAGAAATTGTAATGTCGGAACAGGAATTTAATAGTTTAAAGAATAATACTAAAACTGCGTTAAATATTTTAGAAGATGAGGGAAAAAATGATGCATTAACTAGTAATGGATGGTATGTTTTAGGATTATTAAATATAGTTTGTGATTTATTAACTTGGGGAAAGGAAGAATGAAATTAATTAATTCAGATAAACTTAGGAACGATGTTTTAGAGTGGATGCCACCTGATCCTTGTGGACAAGAATATTTAGAAGCCCCATTTGAAACAGATATTTGTGTATCTATGATGCAAACAATTGATGAACAAGAACCTATTGATGCTATTCCTTGTGATTATATTCAAGAATTGATGCAAGACCCAAATAATGCAGGAAATAAAAGATATGTATTATCATGGTTATTGGAAAGGTGGAGAAATGAATCCAAAAGAAATAATTGAAAGATGTAATGATATGATAAAGCGTTTGGCACATGAAGCTTATGGCAAACAAAATTCAGAAGCTATTAAAGATATTAATGCTCTTGATGAAGTTATTGAGATTGTAGAAATGCGTGAACCTATGAAGCCTATGCAAGCAGAACTGGATGTAGATGGATCTCCTATTATTCCTTGTGCAAATTGTGGTGGGGAATTGCAAAGAATACATGATTATTGTCCGTGGTGTGGGCAGAGAATTGATTGGAGCAAATAATATGAAAGACGATGAAAAAGTATTACTTATTGTATCGCCAAATGTGGCTGTAGAGATGTTAGAAAAAGATAAGAGTCTGTCTGATATGATGCTGATTTGTATGTTTGCTCCCGATGATACGGCATTGGTTGTAAAGGAATCTGACTGGAATGTCATGATAGATAATGGCGAAGTTTTTGAAAGAGAAGGTAATAGTGATGGATGAATTAAAAAGATGTCCATTTTGTGGAGAACTTCCAAGAACAGAAGTAAGAGTTACAAAAATGGGCGGGACAGAAGATCAGATTGATTTTTCGATTCATTGCATTAATTGCGGGATAGATAAAACGGTAAGATTAAAGATTGTTGCATACGCAGATTTTATAGATGTTAATAAAGCGCAAGCAAAAGTTATCGAAGCATGGAATCAGCGAATAGAGGAAGAAAAGAAATGAAACCAAGTGAAGCGATAGAAAATATAGAGTATGCCAGAAGATGGCTTGGAAGTGAATCTGATTTTTCTGAGGAAGCTTTGGACATGGCTATTTTCGCACTGAAGAAACTGGAGCAGGACAGGTGGATTCCGGTGACGGAGAGACTGCCTAAACCCAACACAAACGTCATTATGCAATGCAGGGCAAAAGGGTATAAGGAAAAATATAGGTACTTCCAAACAATCGGCTGTTACATTCCTGCGCTAACGGTAAAATCAGAGGAAAAATGGAATGATGATTGTGAAGGTGTAGAAATCTACGATGAAAAAACTGACAGCTTTTACTGCAAAGAAGGGTGGTACGAAGAAACAACACAAGGTGATGGAGATTACATGTCGTGGTATATGGGTGCTAATGTCATTGCATGGCGTCCGCTTCCTGAAGCATACACGGAGGAAGAAGTATGATTGATGGAATTATGAGGAAATTAGGCTACATTAACGAGAAGAAACTGATAGATGTGGCTGTCTATGTTTACGATAGTAATGACGAAGCGAAAGCAAAAGATCAGAACGGATTTTACTATTGCTGTGGAAATGCAAACGCAATCAATTACATTATGAGTAAATTTGGAATTAATTTTTCCGAAATCATTAAAGAGCGGGGGAAGAAGTATGAGCCTTGATGAAGCAATCAGATATTATAGTTATTTAGCAGATGAAAACCGAAGAAAAGCCGATATCGAACGAAATGATTACATGGATTTAAGGGATTTAACAGCAGAATGTGAACAGCTTGCGGATTGGCTGAATGAGTTGAAGGTGCTCAGAGACAAGGTTCAAATGTTATTGGAAAAGCAGGAGCAGGACAGCAATAAGTGTTGTGAGACATGTAAGTACAAGAATCTGCCTGTAAGTGAAAATCCGTGTGATGAGTGTTATTTTGCATCAGACTACGAAGATTACTACGAAGCGGAGGAAGAATTATGAGTTATTTTCCATGTGATATACCTTTTATGTCGGACGAAGAATTAAAAGAAAATGGAATTAATATACCAAAGAAAAGAATAACTAATCGAGAAAAATTAGCAGGGATGAGCAATTGGGAACTTGCTGAATATTTATGTTCCACTTATGCAGAGTGTTATAGTTGTGTGGGTGAAGAATTATGTGAATTTGGACAAGGACACGGTAATGGCTTGCGGAAATGGCTTAATGCTGAAGTGGAGGAAGACAATGGGTGATGAATATATTAGCAGACAGGAAATGCTTGATGCAATAGATCATTTGCACATCATTCCGAGTATTGATGGTACAGGTAAACCAACGCCCACAGAGGATTTCCGTGTGCAATTTTTAGGTACGGTCTTAAAAGTTAAACCTGCTGATGCTGCTTTGGTGGTACATAGTCGATGGATTAAAACCGCAGACGGAGTAGAGTGCGAGAATTGCGGGCGTGAAGCGGTATATCAGATTGTGGATGACCATTGGGTGTATGAGCCGTGGTGTCCGCATTGTGGTTCGATAATGGATGCGAAGGAGTGAGCATGATGGATGAAGGAAAGCCCACAGAACAGGAAAAAGCAGAATCGTTCCAGAAAGCCGTGTATTTCTTTATCGGCTTTTCGATATTTTTGTTCATACTATGTGGGATTGCGATTATATATTAAAAGGAGTGAGAGCATGGGTCTGGCATTAAAATGTGATATTTGCGGAACGTATTTCGATTACGACAGTAAATACATTGGTATAGCTATAAATCGTTATAACCGCTATGACTATAACCGCTATGACACAGAAATGGTAAGAAAAGAAAAGACGCTTCTTGAACTTACTGACATGTGTCCAGATTGTTATAACGCTATTATGAAGACTATTGATGATCGCAGGAAAGTACGCCATACGGAGGAAGACAATGGGTGAAGATTCTGTAATTGATACAACTACATACGGATATAGCGAAGGAAAATGGATTAGGGGTAAATATACTGATGACGATTTACGATACAATGATTATTCGTATTGTTGTCCAAGATGTGGAAAAATCGTTGATTTTGAAGAGGACTATTGCCCTAAGTGCGGAGCAAGAATGTATAAGGAGTAAAACATGACTGACGAATATATCCGCAAAGCAGATACGGTGGACGAAATAAACGCAAATGCTGATGATTTAGAACAAAACGGTGGCATTCCATATGCACAAGGGGCAAGAGCAATGGCGATAGTGGTTGAGCAGATGTCACCTGCCGATGTTGTACCTGTGGTACGTTGTCGTGATTGCAAGCACTGGAGAAGCTATTGGGGACGTTGTTACAAACACGATGAATATGGTATGGCGTCCGATGATTTTTGCAGTTATGGCGAAAGAAAGGAGTGAGAGGCATGGTTACTTACAAAAAGAATGAATTATATCAAGAAATGGAATTGTTTAACAACGATGGAGTAAAAATTGGTGAAGCAGAAGTTGATATTGAAGGTAAAATGCTTTCTCGCTTTGTAATTTATGAACCATATCAGAATCAAGGGTATGGTACTGAGTTTGTTACAGCGTTATGCAAGGATTTTGATATTACGTCTTTGTGGGTTAAGGCAGATAATTCACACGCAATTCATGTGTATGAAAAATGTGGTTTTAAACTTGGTGAGCCTAAAATGTATGAAATGACAAAATAGAAGTGGGGTTAAAAGCATGGGAAAGAAATATATTATTGAATTGGAAGAAGTGCCGTTTATTCAACATTTTAAGAACGGTGCTTGGGAAACAATTTATCGTGTAAAGGGGTTTAACAGTCTTGTGTTCGATTGGAATGGATTGAACATGCTGACGCCCTACACCGAACCCGACCTTGATAAGGTCAAAGCTGACGCCTACAATGACGGGTACGATGTAGGGCACAAAGATGGGCGTGAAGCGGAGAAGGTCAGACAGCCCGACCTTGATCAGGTCAGGAAAGAGGTGTATGACAAGTGCATGGATGAAGCGGAAATGACAGCATATAAACTTTATAGCCCGAAAATAGATGAAGCATATCAGCGTGGTCTTGCCGATGCGTGGGAAGCGGCGAGGAAGATTTATGGTAGTGCCACTAAACATGGATTGCCAACAGAAGTAATAACAAAAATATTTAGAGATGATGGTAAAGAAAACTTCAATTATTGGGATATTGTGGAAGATTTTTCTCCGGCTGAAGCCATCGAGAAAATTCAGCAGTACGAACAAGCGCAGAAAGAGAAAGAAGAGCAGGAAGAAAAGGACTCTGTTACTGCCGAAGAAGTTATGCGTCAGTATCTTGACATATTTTGTAAGAGTAAATGGTGTTCGGGGTGTCCTCTTAATACTCCAGATTTTACATGCGGACGTGGGTATCATTTCCTTGGCAGTAGTCCTATATCTGATGAAGAAGTCAGAAGAGCTTATGCCACTGTCCTGCAAAAGATAGAGGAAAATTAATGTCTACTTCTCTTCTATCTTTTATATTAACTATAATTGTAACATTATATGCAATGTATAAGACATAAAGGAGTTTATATGGAAAAAGAAAAAATAATGCAAACTATTAATGATTTACAATCTCAATATGAAAATGTACATATACATATGGAAAGTAAATGCTGTACTTTTAATGTTTGGGGTAGTACTAATAATACAAATAATACTACGAATGAGTGGACTAAAAATATTGTTTATATGGATACTAATGTTTTACTTATTAAAAATGTATTACATGGTGTGGTAATGGATGAACGTGATTCTATTTTTTTAGATGGCATAGTGCCATCTTCAGTTAAAGTTAAACCAAGTATTTATTGGGAAGATGGTATGTTCATGTCCTTTTCACATGAAGACGGTAGTAAAACTATTTTGGATTTTTTTAATTAAATGAGGTGTTTATGAAATCTATCAAGCGTATTGAATTGGAAAATCCTGATGCACGAGTTATTTGTACTCATACTTTTATAACTATGCTTAAAAGTAATCCACATAAATATAATAAAACAAATGGATATGGTGTATTTTATGATGGTGAAAATATAGTGCCTATTAGTGTTTGGCGTGAAGATATATCTATTGATGACCCTGCGTATGAAGCATATCCTTATGTTTTGTGGTTTGACAACTGATAATTAAATATAGTATAATAATTAGAAAGGTCGTATTATGTTAAAGATTGAAGACTTTAAAGGTTATGATGGCGAACGAGAATTGTGTTGGAAACGATTTAATAAAGATGATTCTATGTACGAAGCAATTTTGCAGTTTTGTTTTAAGCCAATAAAAGACGAGGCTTGGTATCAAATTACTGTTGGGCAGTGCTTTGAGAATGATTATAAGGAAATTGAAGACCATCGTTTTAATAGTTTGAAAAAAGCGATTAAATGGTGGAATGAATATTTTGAAGGAGATGATAAAGATGATGAGTGTTTCGCAATCTAAGAACATTTATATCCCTCAATGGCATGTGGAAGAGATTCTTCGCTTTCTTAGGGGGCATATTATTGAGGGAGATGTAACACGGAAACAGTTGATTACTGCTATTGACACTTATCTAGCTGAATTGGATGAAGCTGAAGCTGAGGAATACGTGCCAAAGGAGAAATAAAATGCATAGGATTGTAGAAGGGATTTTGACGTTTTTTTTATATTATATGTATGCAATAGATTTTATATGTATTTTATTATCATTTTGTGATATAGCTGATACTGGAACAATTTGTGAAAGTGAGAATGACGAATGACAAGACTTGATGAATTGGTAGAGGAATATAGTCTGTCTTCTTATCATTGTCGATGGTCAATGCCATTAATATTCTTATCTGGTGCCATGACTGGACTATCTGAGTTAGAACAGAAAAATTGGCGTGAATATTTTAAAAATCATTTTAAAAGTGAATATTATATTATTGACCCTACTGTCTTTGATGCAGAAGATGAAGATAAAGAGACACAAGAGTTGGGACATGCATATGATTTATGTGGAATAATTAATTGTGATTATTTTATTGTGAATCTTAATAAGGTTGCGCAGTCTGTTGGTACATGTCAGGAGATTATGTTTGCATGGCTTTTGAAGAAACCAATTATAGGTTTTTGGGAATCTAAAGATTTAGTGCAGCCATTGCATCCATGGATCGAAAATAAACTTACTAACAAGATGGTATCAATTGATACTGTAAGAATGTATCTACAGTTAGAGTATAGCAGACGTAAAGCGAAGGAGAAAAAGAATGAGTAAACGATTTTGTATATTTCAGCCGTCACTGTTTAAATATCATCCTGAAGAGTCGGGAAGCAGTACGGCTATTATTGAGTATGATGATAAAGGCAACGATATACATACTACAATTATCGATACTGGCAGTAAAGATTCAGACGCTTTAAAAGCATATCAGTCGGTAATTAAATCAGGCGTGGTAGATGCTATTATATTCACACATCCTCACGAAGATCATATGGGAGATATTGAAAGATATAGAAAAGTATTTAAAATTAAATCTGCTTATCTTCCATCCAAAGACCCTTTTATTTACCATGCTTCTTTACAAGGACGTGCCAATTACATTGATAGGATTAGGAAGCAATGTGTCGCAGAATGTGGAGAAGAAAACGTCCATTATATAACTGAAGGTGATAGTTTTAAAATTGGGAATAATATTAGATGCGATGTTATCTTTAGGTCAGATTATAAACAATTAAAAAAAATTGATCCACACCATTATGTGAATAATACATCTCTTGGTACACTATTTACTTTGATAGATAAATATAATCGTACATGGACTTATTATGGTGGTGGTGATAATGCGAAGGAAGCCAATCTTCAGTTTATTGCCCGATATAATAAAAATTCATTAAAGCCTGATTTTTGTCATGTACAGTGGCATGGAGATCAAGATGCAAGTAGTCAGGCGTTTTGTAGGGCTATGGGCGCTAAGTATGGTCTGTTAGATTATCATAATAGTTATAAGAGTTCTGGGCGTACAATGGTTATTAATAGATTTAATAATGCAGGTTGCCGTGTAATTGGGAACTATTTATATGGAGATATTCGTTGTGATATTTATGATGAGGGCTATTCTGTTATTTATGCAGAAAAGAATTTTACTAAAATTAAATGGATTAAATATAAACCGTCTAAACAACTGCTTAATTTAATTCAAGTTACTGGTCAGGCTTGTAAGGTGTTTGCAGGTGCTTATGGTAAAGACCCACAACGTAGCGAAGCTCTTACAACTTTATTTGGTATATATAATGCCAAAGCAATTCAGAATAGAGTTAATGTTTTAAATAAAGATAAAAAGGCGTTAAAGTATGCTTTTGCGGCGGCTATTATTAATGGATATTTTGGCTCCGGTGACGCACGTAAAAAAGCGCTTGGAGATTATCAGAAAATTGGTCAGGGCGCTGTAGAAGAAGTTAATCGCAGAAAAATTGGAAGTTATGATGTATTGGCAAAAGAAATTGGTCAGGGTTCTTGGGGCGATAATGCAGGTGTGATTAGAGTACTTACTACTTTTAAGAAATACGAATGGTCAAAAGTGCAGGAAGCTTGCAAGAAGAATAATGTGAAAATTAAATGGAGTTAAGTAAACATAATGGAAGTTAAGTGTTATAGAAAAAGATTGATTAACAGGATTAAATACTTTTTTTTGTCTATATTTAAAAAAGAATATGTATTGGAACAAAGTAAGAAAGAGATGATTAAGAGGTGGCGTGCAAATCCTATGACATTTTCTCAAGATTATTATAGAACTACTCTTCCACTATTTGCAAGTTTTAGATTAAATGTTGCCAGTAAAATTATGCAAATTAACGATTGGAGAAGTCGATATGGCAGATAAACCTTTTAAAAAACTCACATGGAGATTGGCGGCTATTGCTCGTTGCAGACAATGTTCACTTAGTGCGGCTAATTCAAAAAATTGTACAGTAAAGGGGTGCGCTTTGTACCCCTTCCGTACTGGTAAACCGCCTAAAAAAGATATAAACGCATTGGATTTGTTGGTCTTTGATGATGATCCTTCTTCTGTTATTTTTAGGGTTCGCAAAAACAAAGAAGGTGAAGATGATGTAGTAGCAATTAATAAAGAGTATCCTGCATATATCGAAGATGACGAGTTGGATGAAGATGGAGAAGATGATGATTAATAAAATATGCGAAACATGTGATACCAGAAACAGATTATGTATGTGTAATGGTATTGAAGGCGATTTTAAATATTGTTTTCGTAAGGTTGGGTCAGTATATGATTTGCAAGAAACCATTACCCCCTTTAATAATTTAGATGAATTATTTTTAAATAAATGTGAGTATATCAGGGACTTGGATAGAGAAAGTCTGTATCTCTCAGACGAATATTATGGTAATAGTAAACATATGAGATTGCTATTTGGACGATTTTTGGGGGATTCAAGTGATTCATATGATAAAGAATATCCAGTTGGATTTGTTATTTGCTAAAAAGTGCTTGACTTTATTGGTGGAATCTGTATAATTGTCTTTAGAAAGTGTTAATTAAATACAATGTTGTGAGGTGATTATAGTGATTACAATTGATACTTTTTGTAAAGAATTAAATAATATAATAAAGAACTCGCATATAGAATTTGAAAATAATATTATTTCATTTTTTGTTAATGATAAAAAAGATACTATTATGCTTCATATTGTTTTTAATTCAAGTGAAAAGCATATTACAAAGTTTGGTCATTATTGGATAGATTTCCCATTATTTGATTGGAAACGAAAAGATTTTGTTTATGCAGTGCATAACGATGGTGGATATCAAGATGATGTTGAATTGTTGCCAGATTGTATTTTTACTTTTATAGAAGATGATTCTTTAGAAAATATTGATTATTTATTTTGGTATTATCCTTATTTAAGTAAATTTATGGATGAGTTATATGGACTATCAAAGGAAGAGCAAAAAGATAAGTTCCAACATTTTATTTTTGAAGAATGTTCTTATACAGATCAAGCATTCATAGAATTTTGTTCTTTTGTTATTGAAGATGAGTTGTATCTGTCTATAAACGATTTAATTGAAGATTGGTTGTCTGAAGTGGCTGAAGATTTAGAAAAACATTATAAAAAAAAGCGAGGGGAATATTAAAAATGAACAAAAGAAAGAAAATTCTAATGATAATTGATATGCAAAATGATTTCATCTCTGGTGTTCTTGGTACTCCAGAAGCACAGGCTATTGTGCCAAAAGTTGTAGATAAGATCAAAGATAAAAATTACGATTTAGTAATTATGACGCAGGATGTTCATTATAGCAATAATTATATGAATCATAGAGAAGGTCGTTATTTGCCAGTACCTCACTGTATAGATAATACTTGGGGGTGGGCTATATCTGATGATGTCGTTGACGTTCTTTTTGAAACAATAGATAGTCGTCAGGCTATTTGTAGAGAGAAAAATAATTTTGCCATTGAAGATAATATTAAAGGATTAATTTTAGAATTTATTGAGGGCTATTATCAAGAATACTTTTCAATGAATGATCAAGGTGAAGATTTTGAATTTGAATTTGTAGGTCTTTGCACAGACATTTGTGTAGTCTCTAATGCTTTTGCAATTCGTCAGGCATTCCCCGAAGCAGAAATCACTATTGATGCATCGTGTTGTGCAGGTACGACTCCAGAAGCACATAAAGCGGCACTAATGACAATGAAATCGTGTCAGATGAATATTATTAATGAGAATATTTAAATGGCTAAATATGAAAATCAATGCCTCTTTGCTATCACAGCCGATTACCGACCAGATAATGAAAATAAACCAGTTTACTATGTTCTGGCACCAAATCGGCGTAAGGCAAAAACAAAATTTAAAGAAACCATTACTTGGTTAAAGATATATGATTGTACTCGTATTCGTCAAGAAGATAAAATTAAAGATATAATGGAACATCCAGATAAACATATTATTATTGAATAAGGAGATCAAATGGACGTCAATGTTGTTGTAACTGCTATAATGGTTTGGATTTTTGCTATGATTTTGATATTTGGATTGCAACTTTATGATTTGCATAAAAGAATATTGGCGCTTGAAAGAGAAGTTTGTATATATTCTAGTCCTAAAATCAAAGAAATCGTAGAAGAAGCTACATTGAAAGAAGGTGATGTTTAATGGCTACATTATATGAACTTACAAACGACTGGTTGATGCTTATGGAAATGGCTGAAGACCCTGATATTGAGGAAGAAGTTTTTATAGATACACTTGAGGGACTTGATGGCGCTATTGAGGATAAAGCAGATGGTTATGCAAAATTAATTAGACAGCTTGAACACGATGCCGAAGCTTGTGATGCTGAATCTAAACGATTTACAGAAAAAGGAAAGGTTTTTAAACATAAAGCTGACCGTATGAAGAAATCTCTTCAAGGCGCTATGGAATTGATGGGTAAGACAAAAATTAAGACACCACTCTTCTCTTTCAATATTCAGAATAATCCTGCAAGTGTAGTGATTGAGGCTGACATTGATAAAATCCCTAAGAAGTATTTGAAACCTGCTGATCCAACTGTTGATAAAAAGCTATTAAAGGAAGACCTTAAAGCAGGTGTTGAACTTGATGGTGTGGCTCATTTGGTACAAACAAGAGGATTGAGGATTAAATAAGATGAAATTGTATATAGGAAGAAATGCATATAATACAAGAGACCAGACACTGAACTATTATGGTGAGGCTAATACGTCCGAAGAATTGATTAAATTAGAGAATCAATATTTAAAAGAAATCAATTTTAAATCTTATTATTATAATTGGATTTTTGATAAAGATGAAAATGGGAGTCCAATGATTATTCAGGATTTCGGATCATGGTCGAGGTTCTTTTATATATATGATTTAAATGATGAGTTGCTAGAAACGTGGAATAAAATGAGTAAGGGGAATTTAAAATGAACCCAGTATTTGTAGTTATTGTAGTAATATGCGCTGTATGTCTCTGGGCGGCGATGAATATATTTTTTGAATTAATTGGTAATGTCCTGTTAGACATGTGGAGAGATATTAAAAGAAGTTTAAATAAAAAAGAGGAGTAAAAAGATTATGAGTGGAAAAATTGGTGGTGTATTTGTAGGTATTATTCTTGCTGTTCTGTTGATCGGTGGTTTTGCGTGCGCAGAACGTGTTCCTGCGGGTTATGTGGGTGTTGTATATAAAATGAATGGTGGTATTGATGACGAGACGCTTACTCAGGGATGGCATTTGGTATCACCCACTAAAAAGGTGACTCTTTATTCAATCGGTATTGAGCAGTCTTATCTTACAGCAGGTGATGATGGCGATTCTGAAGGGGATGATAGTTTTGAAGCACCTTCTAAAGATGGCAAGGGGATGCGTGTTGACGAGACATTTACTTATAGATTTGATGAAAGTCGTGTAGCTGAGATTTTTACAAGATTCAAAGGACGTTCTGGTAAGGATGTGCTTCGCACGTTTATCAGACCTAATGTAATGTCTTGGACAAAGGAAGTTACTCCTAGATATTACCTTACTGAAATTATCGGTGAACAGCGTGGTGCGGTTAATATCGCTCTTACTGAATATCTTCAGCAGAAATTTGAGCCTTATGGAATTATTATTGAGAGTGCGTCTCTTATTGATGTTAATGTAGATAAAGAGACAGATAAAGCAATTCAGAAGAAGATTCAGGCTCAGCAGGAACTTGAAGTTGCTAAGATTAATAAACAGACAGCGTCTGTAGAGGCTGAAAAAGAAAAAGAAGTTGCTCTTATTCAGGCTGAAAAGGATAAAGAAACTGCTGTAATTAATGCTGAAAAGGCTAAGATTAAAGCTGAAGGTGATGCAGAAGCTAAAAGAATTGCCGCTGAAGCTGAAGCCGAAGCTAATAGAAAGGTTGCAGGATCACTTACTCCAGAGTTGATTGAAAGTAAAAAGATTGAAAAGTGGAATGGTGCTGTTCCCCAGATTCAGGGTGGTGCTACCCCCATTGTTGATATGAGAGGTGATAATAATGAGTAAGCCTAATAAAAAACATAATGAGTGGTGCAAAGGTTATAAGTCCCGTGGTCAGCGTGCAATTAATAAAGCAATTAAACAGAAGCGTCATGAGAAGCGTATGGCAAAATTTGCTGAACGTAAAGAAGACGGTAAGACTTATTCCTATCAGAAAAATCCTTATGAAAAGGACACAAGGGAATGGCTGACCGAATGTGCTAGACGTGAAGAAAAAACTCATAAAGAGTCTAATGAATATAAGAGGTATGCTCGTGTATTTGGGCGTCTTGATCGTGACATGAGAGCAATTGAAGAAGCCGCTCGTCAGGAAGAGATTAAACAGAAAAAATCTGGTAAGAAAAAGAAAGTTGAAGAAAGTGAAAATTAAATATTGACATTTTCGTGTGGTTTGATATACTATATATAGTTGTGAGGTGATGATATGAAAGATATATTTAAAAAACTTGACAGGCTATTGTGGTATATCAAACCACGTTTTTATCCCTGTAGAGATGTAATTATGATTAGATGGATGAATAAAGAATATTTAATTAAACGAAGGAGATACTAAATATGAAAATGCAGATTAGAACGGGGATGTTTGAGACCAATTCTTCAAGTATGCACAGTTTGCTTATTATGAAGAAGCATCAGGTTATGACGCAAAAAGAAATTCGAGAAGAGTATTATCTTGATGAGGATTGGAATAAAGATAGAAGCAATATCCTCCAACTGGATCGAGATTGTGAAGAATATGGTCGGGGTTTTGATGTCTTGACGTCTTTTAGAGACAAGTTGTCTTACGCTCTGGCTTCTATGTGTGGTAGTTGCTACAGTTTGAAAAGTTATATCCGAGGTGGTGATATGTTTTATGAGGTATTTGAGCCACTTTTGAAGAAGCTAGTTGGAGTTGATGAAGTAAAGTTGTATTGGGGTTCAGAAAATTTTCATGTATATTCAGACAGTGTTACAGATGATTTGGAACAGGATTATACGACATATGAAGAAGTCCCTTATGAAGATTTGATTCATAATGAAAATTGGAATAAAGAAGGTCATGAAGATGAGGATTACTACGAAGAGATTTGTAGGTCTGGTCGCAAGCAAGAGGAAATTTGGTTGGAAGTACCTAAATTTGGAAGTGTGGATCATCAGAGTGTAGGACTTTTCCAGAGATTTCTTGAGAAGTACAATATTACTCTTGAAGATTATTTGATTCGTAAGGATATTATTGTAATTATTGATGGTGATGAGTATTATATTTTTGGTACCATGGTTAAATCTGGAATTATAAATACAGATGAGATTGAAGTGCAATACCCTAAAAATTGTTCATATGACACAGAGCTTTTTATGGAAAAGCATCCTGAAATGTTTGATGGTAATGGAGAATTTGATGAAAATGGAGATTGGATAGATGAAGACACAGATTCGGAATAATGTTTGGGAAACAAATTCTTCTTCAGTTCATACATTTTGTTTTTCAACAAAAGGGTTAGAGAAATGTCGTTTAAAAATTCAAGAAGATGGCTATGTTCATGTAAGACTTAATAAATATTTTGGAAAAGATGAAGAACAATTTTTTGATCAGACAACAAAATTAAAATATGTACTTACATGGATGTATGTTTATTATTATGGTTATCATGATTATAATAAATGTAATCTTGAAGAGGAATATCTTTTTCATGAGTTTGGTGATGAGTTTGGTAAATATGTCACTGAGCATAACGGCGTAAAATGTTTGGGTATTAAAATAGATGGTTATAGGTGGAGCATTCCTTACGATTATTTTGATCATCAGCAGTTAACGGATGGATATACTGGAGACAAGTGTATTGTAAATATTTGGTATCCAAAAGAATGTGTGGAATTTATTTTTAATAGATATGTAGGACTACAGACAGGATGTGATTAAGATGACCAGAGATGAAATTAGTGAGATGTTAACTTGGGATGAACGTTATAGCTTTCTTGATAAAGAACCGCTTGCAGGAAATATTATTCTTTTAGGGCTTGGTGGTAGTTATGCTTACGGCACTAATAATGAAGATAGTGATGTTGATATTCGTGGTGTGGCTACTCATAATGCAGAGGACATTCTTACTCGTAAGGGATTTGAGCAGGTTGTAAATGAAGAAACAGATACTACTATTTATTCTCTTGAGAAAATCGTTAATCTCCTCTCCAACTGTAATCCTAATACAATCGAAATTCTTGGTCTTGAGCCTTGGCAGTATTTTTATGTAACAGATATTGGTCAGGCTTTGATTGATAACAGGGATATGTTTCTTTCTAAGCGTGCTATTCATTCTTTTGGCGGTTATGCGAATTCTCAGCTTAGACGTTTGGAGAACCGAGCCGCTAGAACTATGGAACAGACTAAGCGTGAAGAGTTTATTCTACGCAGTATTGAAAATGCTAAATATACTTTTCCTACAAAGTTTTTTGAGTGTCCTGAAGATGCGATTAAGCTGTATATTGATAGGGCGGTAAATCCTGAATATGATACAGAGATTTTTATGGACATTAACTTGAAACATTATCCGCTTCGAGATTACAAATCTATGTGGTCGGAAATGATTGCTATTGTTAAAGAATATGCAAAAATCGGGGCAAGAAATCGTAAAGCAATTGAGCGTGGCAAACTTAGTAAACATATGATGCATTTGGTACGGCTTTATCTGATGTGTTTTGATATTCTTGAAAAAGGTGAGATTGTTACTTATCGTGCAAAAGAACATGATTTTCTTATGGATATTAGGAATGGTAAATATCTTGACGATGAAGATCATCCAATTGCAGAATTTTACGATATTGTAGACGAATTGGAAAATAAGTTGGAATATTGGAAAGAACATACGGAACTTCCTGCTAATCCTGATTATAATAGAATTAATAAGTTTCTTGCTGAAGCTAATTGGGAAGTAGTTAAGAATTATTAAGGAGATTAATAATGAAAAAGAATATAAGATATAGTGTTTGGGAAACTAATTCATCCCTTTCACACTCGTTGATGATTATGTCAGAAAAAGAATATAGAAAACTAGTTGAAATGTGTAATGATGATAATTATAAATGGGATACATGGAATGAAAAATGGGTTCATACAACAGATTTAACTGAAGAACAATTAGAGGAAGAAGAATGGCGTTATAGAGATGATTATTTTGATGAAGAAGCAGAATATGAAGTAAAATTTTATACTACAGAGCATGGTGATAAAGTAGTTGGTATAAGTTATGCAAAAGCAGAATATTAAGGAGATGTAATGAAAGAACTTGCTACATATAAGAATGGTAATACTTGGACACAGATTTTTGAAGACGGAACCAAAATTCATGTAACAGAGGATGATGATTTTCACTTCCAGTTTGCGGAATCCTGTGACATTCAAGTCTCGCTGTGCTGCGATAATGGATGTGAGTTTTGCTATGCGGGCTGCTCTCCTATTGGCAAACATGGTGATTTAACGAGTTGGAAATTTCTTCATACAATGCACCCTTATACAGAACTTGCGATTAATCTTCAGTTTCCTACTCCACCGGATTTGATGGAATTTTTGTATACCATGAAAGCCCAGAATGTATTTGTTAATGCAACAATTAATCAGAGACATTTTATGAGTGAGTATGGTCAGCAGTTTATTAAGTTTCTATATAAAATGGATTTGATTAAGGGAATTGGTATTTCTTTGGTTGATCCTACTGAAGAGGGATTTATTAATACTGTTAAAGAATATCCCAATGCTATTATTCATGTAATTGCAGGTGTTGTTAAACAAACCGATATTAAATATATGATGGATAAGGGACTAAAACTTCTTATTTTGGGATATAAACATAAAGGTCGTGGCAATAATTTTTATAAGGATCATATGTATAATATTGAAGCCAAGATTTATTATCTTGAAGAGGATATTATGCGATTGACAGACCATTTTAATGTTGTTTCTTTTGACAATCTTGCGCTTGAACAACTTCATATGAGAGATAAGCTTTCAGATGAAGATTGGGAAATGTTTTATGCGGGTAATGATGGTACGGTTACATTTTATATCGATTTGGTGAATGGAACATTTGCAAGAAGCAGTTTGTCTGATATTCACTATCCTATTGGAGAATTGACAGTTGATGAGATGTTTCAGGTGATTCAAAAAGAGGTCGAAGATGAAACAACGTAATTGTCCTAATTGTGGGGCACCTTATAATGTAGAATTAAACACATGCCCATATTGTGGTACTTCATATTTTGATATGAGCGCTATAGATATAAATGAGGGGCGTCCTTTTTATTTAAAACTTAAAATGGGTGATATGATTTTTACTTCTAAAGTTGTTGCAGAACCCGATATCCAGATTGTTTTTAATGAAGAGAGTTGTGATGTTCTTGGAAGATATGGGGATAAAATAGGGGAATTTATTGTCAATCGTAATATAAATGTAGATATGCGTTTTAAGTCTGTATATGATCCGAATCAAGTTTTGTGCACTATGGAGGTAAAAGATGACATGGACTGAAGTTAAGGTAGAAGGATATGATTTTTGTCTGGAATCTGGCAAATGGCAGGTTAGACGTAAAGGAAAACAGGTTGGAAAATATATGTATGGTCGTAGAATAAGTTGGTGTAATACCGTAGTTGAAGGAATGCGGGATATTTGGATATTAATTAATATTCTATAGGAGAAAGTATGAGTAATATTGAAGAGATCGCTATTACTTATTTAAAAGCACTAAAAGAGAAAACTAAACCTAATCCTAATCATTATCCTATTATTGATAAGTGGAATCAAAAATATGTTTGGAATCCTAATAAATATATGATATTTAGTTTTTTGAGAAGTGTAATAGATGAAAGAATGCAAGAGGTAATTAGTAATGGAGAGTTATTCGAACAATTCTGTGATGTTAAACAAATCCCTTATTGAAAAATATCCTTGGCTTTATCCACATTATGAGTGGTCTGGGAAAAAAGTTACAGATTTCGATTATACATGGACTGAATTAGATGCTATGCCGAATGGTTGGCGTGAAGCATTTGGCGAATTGCTTTGTGAGGAAATTCAGGAAGAACTTGAGAAGTATAATTTCGTAGATGAATATAGTATTGCGCAGATTAAAGAGAAATTTGGTGGACTTCGTTGGTATGATAATGGTATTCCGTCTGGTTGTAGAGTTCATGAAATTATTGAAAATTATTCAACGTGTAGCGAATATATTTGTATTAGTTGTGGTGAGTTAGATGTCCCCAGTACTAATGGATGGATTACACCAATATGCAAAAATTGCATAAAGAAAATGAGCATCAAAGACCCTGATGGCTATTGGGAGCAGATTAGTAAAGAACAGTTTCCTCATACTCTTCCACTAACACGAAAATATTTAAAGTGGTCTCAAGAAAAAAATAATTGGGAAGAAACGGTTATTGATTTAGCACCTACGGTTCAGAAAATCAGAAAACGATATGCAGAAAGGCATGGTAAATAAATGTTAGGTTATTTTGATAATGCGGCTACAATGGAACCAGAACAGGAAATGTTAGAAAGATATGCTGAGTTGTGTGAGCAGTATTGGTGGAATCCCTCTTCTATTTCTGATGGTTCTATGCTGACACGACAAGCTATAGAAGATGTGCGTAAAAGAATTTTAAAATATATTAATGGTCGAGAAGGTGATAAGATTATTTTTACATCCGGTGGCACAGAAGCTAATAATCTTGCTATCAAGGGATTTTGTTGTGAAAAGTATACACATTTTCTAACGACTGGTAAAGAACTTGATTATCGGCGTATTACTCCATCACTTTTTATTTCAAGTCTTGAACACCCCTCAGTTACCAATCCTGCCGTATGGCTTTATGAAATGAGAATTGCTAATAGTGTAAATATGATTAAATGTCATGATGATGGTACATTTGATTTAGAATCGCTAGAAGAGAGGATACGTTATACTCAAGATACTAAATTTCATCCAATCTTTGCATCAATTATGATGGCTAATAACGAACTTGGATCAGTTAATGATATTAAAGCAATCAGTGAAATTGTGCATAAATATAATGGTATTCTTCATGTTGATGCGGTTCAGGCATTTTCTCATATGGAAATTGACGTTCAAGAAATGGGTATTGATATGATGTCTGTATCAGGACATA